>ENA-ORVG01001784-ORVG01001784.1-human-gut-metagenome-genome-assembly--contig:-NODE-1784-length-23625-cov-4.561392_pt1 | contig 23625 bp, 23 predicted proteins | sample MGYA00242091_ERZ509233 | MGnify/ENA primary metagenome ERZ509233 (study PRJEB26280, sample SAMEA2338840) | human gut metagenome | biome: human gut; feature: human-associated habitat; material: faeces... | reverse complement strand
TTTTATTGCTTATTATCCGCACCCAAAAAGTTGCATTTATAAGTTGAACTCAAGTCACAATAAGGAGCCACATCCCGAAAGTTACTACTTGCGATAACCTCCTGTCCAAAACGCGCCATCGACATACAAGCCCGTTCTCCGTCCCCCAGCATCGGATTCTCTTTTTTAAGCCGGAAAAACTCTCGCCGGATATTTTCATTGGTATAAGGGAAAGCAATCTTGCATACCTTGCAGCGCTCCATCCACTTGTCCACCTTCCGCTTCCTGTCCGGCTCCGTAGGATGATAGCTGGCCTCCTTGTACACATTCTCTACAATCATCACGGCATGAGGCTGCAGAATTTCCGTCAACCTGTCTATATAACCGGTAGCCATGAAATGAGAGATGACATCGGCATCCACCAATATTACTTTATTCCTCCCCATACATCTCTTGAAAAACATTAATTTCCATGTCCATCAGCAACGAGTAATACTTCGCCTGAGAAATACGCCCCTTATCATATAATTCACGAGCTTTCAAGTTATAATCTCCCACCAGTTCCGTCTGATAAGTAGGATAATACAACTGCGTATTATAGCCGTATTCGATTGCCGAAGCAACCACATTTTTCTGGTAAAGGTCAAACGTTTTCTTGGTAATCCATTTCAAGTCCTTCAACCGGGTAAGAAGTGCAGCCCTTGAGCAAAGAAAATTCTGTTCCACCTTCAGGAGAGTAGCTAAAGTTATTTTGTCAACCTGCTGTTCCTCGGCAGGGACCAGTTCCTTCAACCCCATTTCCGGAAGCAGAAGGTAGGCTGCAAACACATCGGCATTATACTCTTCCTCCTCTTTTTTATTAAACAAGCCCGCATTGTTCTGCGACACCTTAAAATCTTTCTGATACAACAAGTGATACAACTCATGACAGGCGGTAAAACGCTGCTTGGCATAAGACAAAGCCGTATTTATCAACATGAAATACTTATCAGAAAAAGATTCGTTTCCCTTTATCCGAATTGCCATGCCCGAAAAATTATCATCCAGCTTCTTAAACCACGTAAGCACGTGCTTTTCTTTCAATATCTGATGAATGCGCACAGGGTCCTTTGTAGTCACATGCATCTCCTCCCGCAACCTGGTTGCAAGACATTCCAGTTCAACTTTACTTCTCAAGCTCATTGCACATCTGAATATAATTTCTGACTATTTTCTGAAATTGAGAAATCTGGCCAAGATTTCCAATATTTCCCGTCTTACGATATGCACAGGCCACAGATGTCTGAAAAAGCTGTTCATTTTCCTCCATCAGATCGTATTCATCCACGTTATACAGAGTGGCCAGTTTCTCCATTGCCTCCAAAGGAACTACAGTCTCCCCTTTTTCATATTTCACGTATGCCGGCTGACTGATACCTAAATAATCACTGATTTCCTGCTGGGTATAGTTCAAATGCTCACGAAAAGCCTTGATATTTTTCCCGATTACCTGATCAAGTCCCATATTTTATCAATTAAATGATTCGTTTGCAAAGATACTCATTTTTAAGTTATAAAAATAGAAAACACAAATAAAATCAATCCAATTTATAACTTTTATTTATAGAGCCAAAAGCAAAGGGTGAAAAATGAGAATATTCCTTGTTTTTAGACAAAAGGACAGAAGAACATATTGAGTTAAAAGTGAATAGTTAAAAAGTAAAAGTGGAAAAAGCATCCCGTCTTCGCTTTTCATTCTTCATTCTTCATTATTTTTCATTCTTCATTATTCAACACACTCACATCAATATCAGGAATGATAACGTCTGAAAGTTTGTCGTTAACAAGAAATCCCATGTATAGTGGAATGGTAAGTATATCCCCATCACGTCCTACATTATATTGCCCCAACTTGATTGCATTCTTGACATGATACACGTCCTTATTTTTAAGAACTTTCTGTCCTCAGACCGTTTCCAGTTGGCTAAATATGTTTCTATCTTCCTTTTAAGCATGGTGTAATCTTATTTCCCGACGACGAAATTACACTTTTTCCAGCGAATAAACCAACATTCGATACATTTTTTCAAACGAATAACACTCATTACAGCACATTTTTTCAAACGAGTTATACAGATATCGAGCTTCTTTAGACAGAAAAAGGTATATAGTTAAAAGGTAAAAGCGGTGAGTAATCACAAAAAAACGGAAGAGTCCCCCGTTCTTCATTATTCATTCTTCATTTTTCATTCTTCATTCTATGACAAGAATAAACTGTCATGCTTACCTGCTTCCACGTCTGACAAAATCTGTTTCACACATGCCACCAGTTCTGGAAGATATTTTTTGATTATACCGAATATCTGGACAGGGTCTACATTGCCATATTCATGCGAAATAATATTTCGGCAACCAAACACTCCTCGCCAATAAACTTGCGGATAATGCGTAAACAGAAGAGATGAAGTACGGTCATCTATTTTCTTGGCCGTTTCACCTACTACTTGTATCAGCATGCATGCCGCATCGAATTTCTCCATTCTGTCTGGCGATATAAGAAAATCCTGTGCACACGTAATTGACTGATTCCTGCTCATCACGAGAGTTGCTTTTTCCAGAATCAGTTCCAACAAATCAATCAATATTTCTTTAGATATAGATCGCATCTTTAAGAATATTCTTTTTTAACGCTGGACGAAGTGACTCTCTAAAATTCACTAAATCAATAGAAGAATGGAGCAAAACTTCAAGTTCTTCTTTAATCTGCTCCATCACGAAAAAATCCGGTTCTTGCAGACAGATAAAAACATCCACATCACTCTTTTCATCTTGCTGCTGACGCGCATAAGAACCAAACAGCCCCATGAACTTTATTTTATATTTCGAAGCCGATTCGGCTTTGAATATTTTCAGCCTGTTAATGACGTCTGTTGTACTAACCATAATTCGCTGTGATGAAGTTTATACAAAGAAACATAAAAACTTTTATCTTTCCAACTTAATCATGTATGTTTTTCAAACGATTCAGGCAGAAGAACATATTGAGTTAAAAGTGAATAGTTAAAAAGTAAAAGCGGTGAGCATATTGCGTTTTCGCTTTTCATTCTTCATTCTTCATTCTTCATTCTTAATTCTTCATTATTAATTGTTTTTCATTCTGATTACCCGGTTAAACCACAGGTTCAGCAGCGTCCATACCACCACATCCACCACAAACACGAACGTATTGTTCAGGTAACGGATTCCCACCAGCGTAAACACCCCGAAGCAGGCAGACATCAGCAGAATCGTCACCAGTGCCTTGCGCGGCGAAAAGCCCATGGCCAGGAACTTATGATGAATGTGCGAGCGGTCGGGCATGAACAGCGGCTTCCTGTTGCGGGCACGGCGCAGCACCACACGTATCACGTCCAGACACGGCACCATCAGCACGCTGAACGATACCAGCACCGGACTGCTCTTCACCGTGAGCAGCATCCCCGGCTCATACATGCAATATCTTATCACGCAGAAACTCAGGATAAAGCCCAGCGTCAGGCTGCCCGTATCCCCCATGAACACTTTTCGCCCCATCGAGGCACTGCCGAACACGTTGTACGAAAAGAACGGGATAATCACCCCCACCGTCACGAAAGCCAGCATGCCGTAGCTCCACATCTGGTAGTGCACGAACATCACCCCGAACACCACCAGCGCCACCATGCTCAGCCCCGAAGCCAGTCCGTCAATCCCGTCAATCAGGTTGATGGCATTGGTAATAAACACCACCAGCAGCATCGTAAGCGGGATACCCACCTCTGCAGGCACCATGAACACGCCGAAAAGCCCGTAGAAATTATTGATATAAATACCCGAAAGCGGAAACATGGCCGCCGAAACCACCTGCACCAGAAACTTGCGGCGATAGCGCACCCCCACCAGGTCGTCGGCTATACCGATGATGTACAGCAGCGTCAGTCCACTCACCAAAAAGAGCAACTCACACACCAGCTGAGCCGCCTTCGACTCGTCCGGCCCGTGCCCCGTCAGCAGACGCAGCGCCGAAAACATGCACAAAGCAAACAAGATAACCGGAAAAAAAGACACTCCCCCCAGGCGGGGCACCGGCCGTTTGTGTACTTTCCGTTCGTCGGGCACGTCAAACAGGCGTTTACGTAATGAAATAATCAGAATGTTCGGAATAATCATTCGTCCCAGCGTCACAGCCGTAACGAATGCAGCAATAAGGATGTATAAGTTCTCCATGCTCAATCGCACCATTTAATGAAACGTGAATATCATTGCAAAGTTACATTTTTATTTCAATTCCGCAACACGATTTCGTACCTTCACACAAAAAAACGGGAGTCAAAGCTCCCGTTTCACTTCAAAGCAAGGACACGCCTTGCACCATTCTTCCGGTTCCACCACCCCGTCGCCGTCCCGATCCGGGCTCAGGTCGCGGTGCCCCACCACCTGCGTGATGGCCGGAAAATCCGCCTTCAGCACCCTCACCAGAATCCGCAGCGAACGCTTCTGCAGCTCCGTGCGCGTATCCGCCGGCCGGCCCTGCGCATCCAGTCCCCCTTCGTAGGCAATGCCGATGCTATGCTCGTTATAGCCCCTGGCATGAGCCCCTACCCGTTCCACCGGACGCATGGTGCAGATTTCCCCGTCCGTACGCACGTAATAATGATACCCGCAGCACTTGAAACCCCGTTTCCGGTGCATCTTCGTCAGCTCAGCAGGCGAGAGCGGACGGTCCGCCCTCGTTGCTGTACAGTGAATCACAATCATGTCAATCTTTCTCATCGCAGCCCGGTTTTCTTCCGGTCAGGAGACAGAGAATACACTTCAGCACCCTGACCACAATCCATTTTACCCTTGTCATCACTTCACACTTTCGTTACGGTTACGCACCGAGGCCTCCCTCTTCTTCCTCTTCTTCCTCTTCTTCCTTCTTATACTTCACCGGCACTTTTTCGAAAGCCAGGTTGTTGATAGCCTCCTGCATCACCGTGCCCGGACGGAACAGCACGCGCACCTTCTCAATCAGCGCATCGCTGTACGTATCCTCCGTAGTGGCACCTTCCCCGCTCAGGCTCAGCTGCAGCGAGCCCAGTTCACCCAGACGCACGATTTCGCCGCCCTGCAAGCCTTCCGACACAATGTCCTCCAGCGCCGTCAGCACCGCCATCACGTCGGCACGGGTCACGGTACACATCTGATGAATACGTTCCGCTATCTCACGGATACCCATCTCGCCGCGAGCCTGCGACTGTGCATAATACTTCACTTCACCACTTTCACGATTTGCCGGATTCACACGTCCTACTACCGAATAAGTCACTGTTTTCTTCATAAGTCAATCAATTAAAAGTTAAAAATTAAAAACGAAGAACCAATGAATTAAGAATTAAGAATGATGAATCTTAAATCTTGAATGAAGAATTAAGAATGAAGAATCCAGGAAACGCGCGCACATTCTTCATTATTCACTCTTCATTCTTCATTATTTGATTGTTCTTCATTCTTCATTATTCACTCTTCATTTACAGAAGCAAAGTTACACTCCCCGCTCCCGCTCGTGTAGACATTTGAGGACATACGAAGACTTACGAAGAAATTTGAGGACATTTGAAGACATTTCAAAGAAAAACGCCGTCGCTCACGGCTCACCCAGGAACCTTACAATCAGCTCCACCTCCGATTTCAGGAAAAACTTGCGGTTTTTCTGGTAGCCCGACCGCTCGAGCGCCTGTTCCAGTTCCGCACACTGCTTGATCCATCGCCCCAACCCCTGCAGGGCCCCCTTCTTTCCCGCCTGCGGAAAATACAGGCTGGCCAGTTCATATTTACGGTAAGCTTTCAGGCTGAATCCCTCCTTTTCCTCACCGGAGGCAGCACCCGGTCCCGTTTTCAGTTGCATGTAATTCATATTGCACCATGATTAAAATTTGATATAAATTTACTCATTTTTAGCGGGATACGCAAACATTCCCTCCGTTTTTCCACCCGGTTTCGTCGGGATTTTCACCCTGTGCTCCCCATCCCGAAAATCCGCCACTTCCGCCCTTTTTCTTGTAAAAACATACATAAAACACCGAAAAAAAGGGAAAACCACCCCCGAAACGTTGCACAATCGCCAAACAAATCGTACTTTTGTAAATTATTACAGAAAAACTAACTGTTAGATTAAGAAGATATGAGATTCGCTAAAATCGCCTTTCTGGCAGTCGCTCTGACGCTGACAGCCGGATGCACCTCTTACAAGCAAGTGCCCTACCTGCAAAATCCCGAAGTAGTGAACAACTATGGAAAAGAGATTCCGCTCTACGATGCCAAAATCATGCCCAAGGATTTGCTAAGCATCACGGTGAACACCACCGATCCGCTGGCCTCTGCCCCCTTTAACCTGACCGTGCAGACTTCCATCAATGCCGCATTGGCAAGTTCCAACACCACATCTTCTCCTTCATTGCAGCAATATTTAGTGAATAATGAAGGAGAAATTGATTTTCCGGTATTGGGCCGCCTCAAGGTGGAAGGACTGACCAAGACCGAAGCGGAAAACATGATTCGCGAGAAACTGACTCCTTATCTGAAAGAGACCCCCATCGTCACCGTACGCATGGCCAACTATAAGATTTCCGTATTGGGCGAGGTAGCCAGCCCCGGAACTTTTACCGTAAGCAATGAAAAGGTAAATGTGCTCGAAGCCTTGGCTATGGCAGGCGATATGACCGTGTACGGCATGCGTACCAATGTAAAACTGATTCGGGAAGATGCCGACGGCAAACGTGAAATCAAAGAATTGGATTTAACTCGGAGCGATTTGATTTTATCACCTTACTTCTACCTACGCCAGAACGACATTCTATATGTCACTCCGAACAAGGCTAAGGCCAAGAGCTCCGACATCGGCAGCACTACCTCCCTTTGGTTTAGTGCGACCTCCATTTTGGTATCCATCGCCAGCTTGTTGGTCAACATTCTCCGATAACTGTTTAATCCGTATATAACCTACTAAAAACATACTTCCATGAAAGAAGAACAGAATATTCCGATGAACGATGAGCAAGACGAATTAACAATTGATTATCGAACGCTTCTGCACAAATGCCTGAAACACTGGCGCTGGTTTGTCGCCAGCGTGCTGGCTTGTCTGATTATCGCGTTCATATACCTTCGTTACACCACCCCGGTGTACAATGTCACCGCCGGCGTGCTTATCCAGCAAAAAGACTCAAAAGGAGGCTTAGGTGCCGCACTCTCCGGAGGAGCTTTGGGCATGCTGTCCGGATTGGGCGGCGTATCACTCTCCTCCAGTTTCGACAACGAACTGGAAATCATGCAGTCGCGTACCCTCCTCAAAAAGGTAGTGACGGACTTAGGCTTATATATTTCTACGGCACAGCAAAGAATTACCGGCTACAATATTCCACTCTACAAAACTGCTCCTATACAAGTATATTTGTCACCGGAAGAAGCCACAGAATTGAAGAGTGGCGTCAAAGTAAACACGACCTATACTCCGGAAGGGAAACTGACCGCCCACATTGAATATATACAGGAAGAAGAAGAGCAGAAAATCGAAAAAACATTCGACAAGCTTCCAGCTGTATTCCCTACCCCTGTGGGCGTATTGAGCTTTACTAAGAACGACTCCCTGCTGACTGAAATGCGAAAGAAAGAAAACAGAGACATCAGATTGATAACTTACATCAATTCACCCATAGAAGTCGCCAAAGCTTACAAAGAAAAACTATCAATAGAAGGAGGTAAAAATACTACCATTGCTCAGGTCGGTCTGCAAGACAATGAAAAGCAACGCGCCATTGACTTTGTCAACTACCTGGTGGTTTGCTACAATCAGGACGTATTAGATGAGAAAAGCAAAGTCGTACTGAAGACAAGTGACTTCATCCGCGAACGTATGGAAGTGGTCAATCAAGAGTTGAGCTCTACCGAATCAGAAATTGCCGACTTCAAGCAGAAATCTGGGCTAACTAATTTAAGTGCCGATGCCCAGCTAGTACTCCAAGAAAGTGCCAAGTACGAACAGCTCCGTGTGGAAAATGAGACCCAAATCCGCCTGGTAGAATTCTTGCGCGACTACATCCAGAATCCTGCCAATGCCAACGAAGTGATCCCTGCCAATGTAGGCCTGAAGGAGGAAAAGCTGACTGCGGCCATCGATGAATACAACAGCCTGCTGGCAGAACGTCGCCGTTTGCTGCGCACTTCTTCAGAAAGTAACCCTGCGGTAATTAACCTGAACGACGGTATCCTAACGATGCAAAAAAGCATCCAGACTACCGTAACCAGCACTTTGAAGGGGCTACAAATCACTCAGAATGATTTGGAACGCCAGATGCGCCAGTTTACCGAACGAATCAGCAGTGCACCACAGCAGGAAAAAGAATACATTAACCTGGCCCGCCAGCAGGAAATCAAAAGCCGGCTTTACCTCGTACTGTTACAGCAACGTGAAGAAAATATTCTTTCGTTAGGACTTACCACCGACACTGGTCGCATTGTGGAAGAAACCCTTGCAGACAATTCCCCTGTAAGCCCAAAGAAAAAAATGGTAGCTTTGGCTGCCCTTTTCCTAGGCTTGTGCATCCCCGCGGGTATCATCTTCCTGCTTGATCTGTTTGGCACTAAAATGAGAAACCGCTCCGATATAGAGAAGCAAACTATTATGCCCTTCTTAACCGAGCTTCCGCATGACCAACAGGCACCAACCAATCACCTTGTAGTCCACGAAAACCAGAACGGTCCCATGGAAGAAGCCTTCCGTAGCCTGCGTACCCAGTTGCTCTACCAGTTGGACACCACAGATAAGGTCATCCTTTTCACCTCCGCACAAGGCAGTGAAGGTACTACCTTTGTAGCCAGCCATACAGCTGCCAGCCTGGCCTTCTTAGGAAAGAAAGTAGTGGTGGTAGATATGAACCTTCGCCGTCCGGGCTTGCCTCAATATTTCTCCTTGTCAACTGACGCCAAGGGAATGACCGACTACCTGAATGCTCCCAAGCAAGTCCGTCTGCTCGATTTGGTGCAGCCTTCTGCCGTGCATGCCAACCTGGATGTTCTGCCGGGAGGTGCGTTGGCCACTAACTCTACTGAATTGGTAGGTCAGGAAACATTTGCCGATGCCATCAGCCAGTTAAAGGAGAAGTATGACTACGTCATCTTAGATACAGCTCCTCTCCCCTTGGTAACAGATACCGTCCTTATCGGCCGCACCGCAGACAGTTGCGTATTTGTATGCCGTGCAGGCGTTACCCCGAAATCGGCATGCGACTACCTGAACACACTGAGTTGTGAACAGAAGTTCCCTAAACTGGCTGTATTGCTGAACGATGTAGAGACCTACGGTACCCCCAAGGTATACGGACAGCGATAACCCGTGAGGCTGACCGGTCATCCGGCAGCCTCGGTAAACCGCCCCATGGCATGACGGTTGCGGTTTACTTCCTCGCATGAATACATTACTACCCGATATCCCCTTTTCCCCGCCACGCGTAGCTGCTCAAATCCTGCCTTCCGCAGAGCGAGCCCTACCTTGACGGCGCTAAGGGGATTTTTCATGCCCCCGCTGATGTGCTGCAGAATCTCGCCCACCGTCAGGAACATACATTCCTCGCCGGGCATCGGCACGCGAAAAGAAGCCAGCACCAGGTCCGTTTCCAGACTGGCGGTTTCAAACCGCTCGTTACGCGCGTTCACCTGCGCGATTTCTTCCTCGTCGAACCAGTAGCGGAACCCGTCCTGCCACAGCTTCAGGGCCTGTCCGTACACCCCCGCATAGTCCACAGGATGCGTGTAGGGGTCGTCTATGCGCTCCACCGCGAAGGGCAGCCAGCGCCGGCTTCCCGTAGGGTCGTTCAGAAACTCCGGCTGGTTGGTCGTGCCGCAGAAACTCGCGATGTGCGGGCGGTTCTCCTTGTAGTGCCCGTACGCCCTCCGCTCGTTCACCGCCGGCAGGGTCACCATCGCCTTGAGCTGGTTGATGTCGCCCAGACGCAGCTCGTCAATCTCCTCCAGACAAATCAGCGCAAATTCCGACAGCGCCAGGTTATCGTCCTTCGTCAGCCGTCCGCTGTTGGAGCGCACACAGAAATACCGCTGCAGTTCAGGCGGCAGCAGCCGTGCCAGCCAGGTCGTCTTGTAGCAGCCCTGCCGCCCCACGAACACCAGAATCTGGTGGTTCGTCACCTCCTTCACCATCAGCGAGGCCACCGTAGCCACCAGCCACTTGCGGAAACAATCATCAAACAGCTGCGCATCACCCTCCACATGTACCGTGGATGCCAGCTGTCCGATGTGGTCGGTCACCCCGTCCCACGGGGGAAGCGAGCGGAAATACTCCGTAAAAGGGTTGAATTCCGGCACGAACTCCGACTCCAGTACCGAGCGCACGTCGCACAGGCGCACCGTGTGCCCCTCCTTGGCCATGCGGCTCCACAGCGAGTTCACCAGGCGGTCGGTCAGCTCCACAAACTCCTCCGCCTCGGGGTGACGCATCTCCTCCTTCCCGGTAATCACGTTCTTCCGAAACTCCGCCTGCGTGGCGAGAAACTGCTCAATCTCCTCGGGCGTGGCCAGTTGGGAACGTCCTTCCCCCTTCCTCTCTTTCCTGGCACGAAACAGTTCAGCCTCACGCCGTCCGTGTGCCTCCGTATCGGCATAGCACGAGCGGAAAATGGCCGCCACGTCGCCGTCGTATTCCGGAAAGCGTCCGTCCGCCCAGCCGATGGCCTGCTCCAGCGGCAGCCCGAACTCATTCATCAGATAACCCATGCGCATGATGTACTCGTTGTGGTGATGCGGGGCATACACCACGCCCTGCTCGTCCAGCTCCCTGCGGATACGGGCCACCACGCGCTCCACCCGCCCTGTACGCGGAGTGGCTGGCGCCATCAGCTGACCCGGACTAAAAGAAAAAGGCTCTGCATCCGGATGGAAGCACACCTGCGCATCATGCGCCAGTCCGCTCAACCGCGTAGCGTTCTTGCAGGCCGGGTCAAAGCTGCACTCCGTCAGCATCTGGTAATATTCGTTTACCTTCCGGAATACCAGCGTATACAGCGTCAGGCAGTCCTTGTCGGCCACCTCCCCGTCCAGACAGTAGCGGCACACCACCCTCACCCCCTGCCCGCTGATGGTAGTATAAGCCAGCACGGTATGCGGGTCGGCACACACCTTTTCGAACACCTCCCCCTCCCGTCCTTCGGGCAGATGGTCAAAGTCCACCATCGTAAGGCCCGTCCAGCTGCTGATGTCGGTTCTTCGCTTGCCTCCGTCAAAACGCACCGCCACGGCAAAGCAGGGGCAGGCCGCCTTTTCCCGATTGGCAGCCGTCTTCTGCCCCAGCGAGCGGTAGTAACGGTATTTTTCGGTGTGGTCGGCCAGCACCTTGTCCTCCCTGATCAGGCGGACTACTTCCTGTAAAGTCACCGGCACGGGCACCGTGTCGGCATAGCCTTTAAAAAGGCTGAGCATCATTTCATTCATTTTTTTCGTGTTTAAGTTTATAAATTTTCAGTTTTTAAGCTCATAACGTTACATTTTTGCTTAAATTTGCAGACAAATGTAAAATAAGTTTGCAGAAATATAAAATTCACATTGCACACATGCGTGCAATATTTTAACCAATAATTTACTATAATTTTATTTTTTAAAACAAAAAGACTATGAAACAAGCGAAATTAATCGAATTGGGACAGATGCTGGAAGCGTGGCGCCACCTGGTGCTTCCCCATGGCCGTACACTCACCGAACACGAGCTCTGCCAATTGGCACCGATGAGTCCGCACACATTCCAGAAAGTTAAAAAGGGCTAACGACGGATCTTACCCTTCTCGGACGAATCGTAGTAGTGTACTGCCGCCTGCTTCAGGACGACCAGGAAAGGCAGGATGAACTGCTGCATGACTTTATCCGCTCACTAGCTGCTGATTTAGAGCAACTTCAATCACTCCGCCGCACCAAAATTCCGCATTCAGAAGACGAAAAACCAAAGTAAAAGCCACTTTCAGACAATCCTGCATTTGACGGGTTGACGGGTTGTCACCGGTTTTTCCAACTTTCTATATACAGGTGTGGAAACAAGTACGACAGACTTGTTTCCACACCCCGCGTATATACAGTTTATAAAAATGACTGCCAACCCCGACAACCCGTCAAGTTTTCTCTCTTTCCACCCCTGCTGAAATCCTCCGAAAACGCACTTGCGTTTTGAACCGAACGCCCTTTCGTTTGAAGTAAAACGTAGTTGCGTTTCAGGTAAAATGAACTTGCGTTTAGCCGAAAACGCACTTGCATTTTTTCCGTGAGCTCTAAATATAGCTTGTCAGACCATAAAAAAGCGCCCTGAGAGGGCATAAAACCGCCCGAAAGATTGTTTATATCTTGAATAAACATTAATTTTGTCTCGATTGTATATCGGCATGTGACGTTTATCATTTCTGACGGAAAGAGTCTGGGAGTGGTAACGGCGAAGCGTACCCAAAATATCCTTATCAAATGTAAACTTAATTACTAAACTTCAGCTATTCACCTGAGAATATAGCCCCCCTAATTAAGTTTACCCCTGACAACAAAGAACTAAATTTAAATCACAATGATAAATCTCAACCAATTTATAGCAGACCATGTCATAAACAGACAAAAAAGTATGTTTGCAGAAGACATTGAGGCAAACAAAGAAACTTTACGTGCAGAAATTGAGAACAAAAGCGTCTGTGTGGTAGGAGGTGCTGGCTCTATCGGTTCTTCCTTTATCAAAGCCGTTTTACCATTTCGTCCTTCTAAATTAGTCGTGATTGACCTGAATGAGAATGGTCTGGCAGAATTAACCCGTGACCTGCGTTCTACATACGGAATGTATGTACCGGAAGAGTATCGCACTTACACACTAAACTTTGCCGACCCTATTTTTGAGCGTATTTTCAGAGAGGAAAAAGGTTTTGACATCTTTGCAAACTTTTCCGCCCATAAACATGTACGTAGTGAAAAAGATAAATACTCCGTCCAAGCTCTTATTGAAAACAACGATATAAAAGCTAAACGTTTATTGGATTTATTGGCTGTTTATCCGCCTAAACATTTCTTCTGCGTATCAACCGATAAGGCGGCTAATCCTGTAAACATTATGGGAGCCAGCAAGCGCATTATGGAAGATATGATTATGGCCTATACCTCCAAATTCAAGGTAACCACAGCTCGCTTTGCCAATGTGGCTTTCTCTAATGGTTCCCTACCCGATGGCTGGATTCACCGTGTAATGCTTAAGCAACCATTAGCAGCACCGAACGATGTGAAACGCTATTTTGTTTCACCAGAAGAAAGTGGACAGATTTGCATGTTAGCCTGCATTTTAGGAAAGAACGGTGAAATTTTCTTCCCCAAACTTGGTGAGAAACAAATGCTGACTTTCTCTTCTATCTGCGATGAATATGTAAAAGCTTTAGGATGCCAGAAAAAGCAATTTTCAACTGACGAAGAAGCAAAAAAATTTGCCAGTAACATGTCATTTGAAAGCAAAGAATACCCTGTTGTTTATTTCGGAAGTGACACTACTGGCGAAAAAGCTTACGAAGAATTTTATGTTCCAGGCGAAAAATTGGATATGAATCGTTTTCATAGTTTAGGAGTCATTGAAGAAGTAAAAGTTCGCCCGATGGAAGAAATAGACCAGTTCTTCATAGAAATGGAAAATATTTTCTCCCAGCCCTCTTTTACGAAAGAAGATGTAGTAAATGCTATCAAACGCTTTATCCCTAATTTCGAGCACGAAGAAAAGGGTAAAAACTTAGATCAAAAAATGTAACCAAATTAATTACCATTATGTCATACAATATTCCATTATTTAAACTTAACTTTGACGAAAAAGAAGCCAATGCTGCAGCAGAAACCATAAAATCTGGTTGGATTTCCACCGGCCCTAAATGTGAAGAATTAGAACAGATGTTTGTAAAGATGTTTAATGTAAACTATGCTGTTAGCATGAGTAACTGTACAGATGCATTACATCTTTGTTGTCTGGTTTGTGGTATAGCCCCTGGTGATGAAGTTTTATGTCCATCACTTACCTTCGCAGCCTCTGCAAATTGCATCCGTTACGTAGGAGCAACTCCTGTTTTCTGTGACATTGTAGGCCCTGAACATATTAATATAGATCCGGCAGATATTGAACGGAAAATCACGTCCAAGACCAAAGCTATTGTTGTTGTACACATGGGAGGATTTCCTGCGAAAATGGATGAAATCATGGAAATAGCTAAAAAACATAAACTAAAAGTTATTGAAGATGCCTGCCATGGTCCTCTATCAGAATATAAAGGAAAAAAATTAGGAACTATTGGCGATTGTGCAGCATTTAGTTTCTTCTCCAACAAAAATATCAGCACAGGTGAAGGAGGCATGTTTATCACAAACAATAAAGAAATGGCTGAAAAAGCCAGATTACTCCGTTCTCATGGCATGACAACAATGTCTTATCAACGTGCCTCAGGACATGCTACTGCTTATGATATTGTAGAACTTGGATATAACTTCCGGTTAGATGATATCCGTGCCTCCATAGCAATTGAACAATTAAAAAAACTTCCGGCAGATTTGCAAGAACGCATTCGAGTTAGGAAACGCTATGTAGAAGGATTGTCACAAATAGAAGGAATTGTAGTACCATTTGTGGATAATACAGAATTTGTATCTAATTATATAATGCCCATCGTCTTACTAAATTCAACAAAAGAAAAACGAGACAAAATCAGAGAGTCTATTCATGCAGCAGGTATTCAAACAAGTGTCCACTATCCTGCAATTCATAAATTTTCAATATACAAAAATTCATCTACACACCTTCCTGTAACTGAATATGTAACAGATAATGAAATAACCTTGCCTATGTATGCAGCATTAACAGATGAGCAAATTGATTTTATTATCAAAACTGTAAGAAAATCACTTAATGAATAACAAATTATACGAGTAGGATATTTCTATCAGATGATAAAATTATATCAATGTGTGGATATATTCTGAGATTTAATGTTATCCAACTTTTACTATTCATTTGTGCATAGATGATAAATTATAATAAAAATGTGATAAAATTCAGAAACAACGTAAATTCAATGGCTCATATATCAACCTCCAAATAGGAAAAGGAATAATTAGTCAATACAATATAAGTGTTCTATCAATACATAATAGGCTATTGGGATAAATAAAAAGCCAACACAAGTGAACCATAATTGTCAGAGATCTCGTTACAATAGCACCTGACTGTATTTTATAATCAAGAAAAATATTCGACATATTTATGACGGATATAATTGTATCAAATATCAAAACTAACATCAAAATGCAAGCCAATAAAAGCATACTAATCTTTGGAGTTGGAGAACTTCAAAAATCAATAATCAAAAGAGCCCAGCAACGCGGATTATATGTCATCGGTATCGATCCTTCAGACAACGCCCAATGCAGAAATCTGGTAGATGCTTTTGAAATAGTAGATGGCCAAGATTTCGAAGGTACTATAGCCGTAGCTAAGAAGTATCATATTTCTGCACTGGTAACTGCCGCGACAGACAAGCCCTTGCGCATGATGGCACGAGTTGCAAACAAGCTTAAATTACCATTCTTTTCTGAAGAAACTGCACAAATTTCTACAGATAAATATTTGATGAAAAAATGCTTTCAGAAAAACGGAATTCCATGTGCCAAAGGGAAAATAATAGAATCTATTGATGACACAAATGAATTATCATACCCTTTAATTGTAAAGCCTAGAGATAACTCGGGAAGTAGAGGTGTCAAACTCTGCTATAATAAACAAGATCTACAAGAAGCTATAAAAGAAGCTTTAAAATTCACGTGCCAAAAATCCATCCTAGTAGAAGAATTCATCGAAGGAAAAGAATATAGTATTGAAGCTCTACATTATGAAGGAATAAATCAGATTATCCAATTCACCGAAAAAAAAGTAACACCCTTTCCCTACAATGTTGAATTGGGACATATACAGCCTGCAAATCTGGCAGTTACTGATAAAGACAAATTAACCACCATTATAAATACTATCGGCAGAGCATTTAAATTCGAAAATTGTGCTTCACATACAGAAGTAAAAATAAATTCCCAAGGAATCTTTGTCATTGAAACCTCACCACGATTAGGAGGGGATTATATCACGTCTTTGCTAGTACCTTTATCTACAGGAATTAATATAGAAGATTGTCTGTTAGACATTGCGTTAAAAGAGAAAATTATAATACCACAGAATATCTCTCACAAATCATCTGGTGTCAGATTTTTTTCATTAAAAGGCAAATCAGTTAATTCAATCAGCACACAAATACAACGTGTACCTAAATGGAATAATTTGATTCATTTTTCATTGAAGCTTAAGCCCAATGATATAATTCCTTCCATAACCAGTAGTTTGTCACGTTATGGAGAATTTATTGTACAGACAGATTCTTATGATACAACGAAATCGTTACTAGACAAATACGAAAAACAAATTTCCGATTTAATATCAACGAATAACTAATTTAAGATAAACCATGATAAAAGGACAAATCCAACCGACAGCTACAATTATTGAAGCCTTAAAACAAATGGATTCAGAACATGTTAAGGTTTTAATTGTAATGGAAAATGATCATTTTACTGGGCTAATTACTATCGGAGATATACAACGTGCTATCCTTCGCAATATACAAACCAATGCTTGTATTAAACAAATATTGGATAAAAACAAGCAATATGCTTCACTTCACGACTCGGATGAATTGATTAAAAAGAAAATGATATCCCTTCGCGCCGAAATAATGCCTGTAATAGATGATAAAGGCAATTTAATAAAAGTATATTCATGGAATGATTTCTTCAATGAGGATAACAATCTTATCTCTTCCTCCAGTTTGAACCTTCCAGTTGTTATCATGGCTGGAGGAAAAGGTACACGTCTGAAACCTCTAACCAATATATATCCTAAGCCACTGATTCCTATTGGTGAAAAAACAATCATAGAATCCATTATGGACAGATTTGTGTCTTATAATTGCCTTGATTTCTATATATCAGTCAATTACAAAGCCGATGTAATAAAAAACTACTTTGACTTCCTGAATAACCCACAATATCATATTAGCTACTTTCAAGAAGCAAAACCTATGGGAACCGCCGGTAGCTTAAGATTATTGAAAGATAAATTACATTCTACCTTCTTTGTTTCAAATTGTGATATTCTCATCAATGAAAATTATGGCGATATTTTAAAATATCATCAAGAAAACAGTAATGAATTGACTGTAGTTGCTGCCTTAAAAACTTACTCTATACCCTATGGAACAATTATTACCAAGGAAAACGGTTTATTGGAGTCTATTGAAGAGAAACCCAATTTGTCTTTCAAAATAAATACTGGATTATATATATTAGAGCCATCAGTACTAGAAGATATCCCAAATAAATTTTTCCATATTACCCACCTAATGGAAAAACTTCAAAAGGATGGACGCAGAGTAGGAGTATATCCCATCAGTCAAAATGACTGGATAGATATGGGAGATTGGGATGAATATTTAAAATTAATAAGAAAATAGTCATGAAAAGAATTCTTATTGTGGGAGGAGTTTATGACAAGCACGCATATCGTTTCATTTCTCACTTAAAAAAAGAATATCAAAGTCTTAAAATAGATATTTTCAGCTATGAAAAGAAGAAGGAACGTCCTGAATGTGCAGAATTCTGTGAATCAATATATTTCCCTCAACAAAGCATGCATCAATTATATAAAATCAAGATTTTAGGCAAACTTTTAAACGCTATAGATTTTAGATGTAGCCTACAAAAGCTTGCTGCCCAAAATATCACTTATGATGCTATACTCATTTTGTGGGTCCTCCAACGAAATATGCTATGTGCAAACATTTATAGACAGTTGAGTAAAAATGTAGTACTAATTCCTTTAGGAAGTGATGTACTTCGAATTTCAAAATCAGCAAGTCTCAGTTTAAGACCATTTTACCAAAAGGCCCACTATGTAATCCTTCATCCCGAAGAGTTTAAACAAAAGGCACAAAAGCTTTTTAATATCAATGAATCACAAATTATAGCTCTTGATTTTGGATCGAGTCAAATTGATAGTTTGCTAAATAGTAATATATCTAAAATTGAAGCACAACGAGCGCTTGGCGTTACTAATAAATTTATCATAACAATAGGATATAATGCTGTCAAAGAACAAAATCATCTGGCCATATTAAAACAAATCACTATGGTTAGAGAGCAATTGCCTCAAAATTTATTCTTAATTTTGCCAATGACCTACCCTATATCTTTTGAGCTAAAAAATTATATACAATCAATAAGAGATTATTTACAACAACACAATTACGACTTTCGGATTTTTAATGAATATTTAAATGATGATAAGTTGCTTTATCTCAGAAAATGTTCTGACGTCTTTATCCATGCTCAAACGACAGACGCTAGTTGCGCCACAGTTCAAGAATATTTACTATCTGATTGTACTATTCTCAATGGAGAATGGCTTCACTATCCTGAACTAGAAGAATACGGAATACCCTATTATACCTTTAAGAGTCTAAACCATATTGGACCATGTCTTATAGAGGCTATAGACAATCCCGATAAATATCGTCCAACTCTACAATTAAAAGAAAAAATAGCCCAAAAAGGCTGGAACTATCAAATCAAATTATGGATTTCATTTCTTAATTCTCTCCAATGCCAGATATAAAAAAACAAGCTATTTCAGGCGCACAATGGATGTTTGTTTCTACTATAACAACTTCCATTGTGCAAATATTACGCCTAAGTATATTAACACGATTTTTGGAAAAAAGTGATTTCGGAATTGTCGCTATAATGACATTCATACTCGGTTTAACCTTTACGTTTACTGATTTAGGATTTTCATCTGCCATCATGTACAAACAAGGATTAAATCGAAAAGAATTTAGTAGTTTATTTTGGATTCAGCTCTTCACTTTTGGCATACTATATATCCTCTTAAGTTTATGTTCTCCGTGGGTTTCACAATTTTATAAGGAGCCTAGCATCTCTATATTAATGCCAATAGCTCTATTGGATTTGGTACTACAAGGAATTGGTAGATTGTATGATACAATATTGCAAAAAGAAATGTTATTCAAACAAATGGCATTCCGAAATATTATCTCAGCTTTTATTTCCCTTTTAATAGCTTTTATTCTCGCTCTTAGTGGATATGGTATCTATAGCTTAATTCTATCTACTTTATCGCAATCAGCGATTCTAAATGGATGGAATTTCATTATGGGACAAAAGCATTATCGAATAAATGCATATATAAATATCAAGCAATCTACTCCTTTAATGAAAATAGGAATATATCAAACAGGAACTCAAATACTCGATTACATAGCCTCAAAAATAGACGTTGCCATTATTGGAAAACTATTAGGTGCTGAAGATTTAGGTATCTACAATTTAGCTAAAGAATTATTGTACAAAGTAATTATGTTAGTAAATACTATAATTAACAAAATTTCGCTACCGGTTTTTGCGACACTTCAAAATGATAGACTCAAATTAAAATCTTATTATATTAAAATTATCAATTTAACAACAACTATCAATATTCCATTGCTTGTATTAATGGCAACACTAAGTCCATGCATTATATCCATATTATATGGTACCGATTTTTTGGATGCAGCAACTGTCATGTCTATTCTTGCAATATGGGGAATATCCGTTTGCATAGGTAATCCACAAGGAAGTTTATCTATTGCAACTGGGCAAACTCATCTTTCTTTTAATTATACCATCGTTCGTATTTTGATAACAGTTCCCATTGTTTTCATCACAGCCTGTTTCTCAACAGAAATTATAGCTTGGGGACAAGGAGTTTTAGGATTTATTATGTTATGGATAGGATGGAAAATGCAAATAAAAAAAATCATCCCTCTTACCTTCAAAGAGTTTCTTGTTTCTTTCAGAAAGAATCTGCTATTTGGCATAGTATCCACTCTATTTATGCTATTGATAACAAATAATCTATTATTAAATACAAGCGTCATTAATAGAGTAATTGTATTTACTATCTCCTTTATCATAGTTTACCTAATATTGTTTTTAACAATAGGGAAAGAAGAATTGTATAAAATTAAATCTCTAATAACAAAATAAAGCCAGTCACGAAAAATACAATTGGCAGTATATAAAATCAGAACTCATTTTATTTACTGCCAGAGCCGCTTAGGCTAGGCTAATTTTTAACGAACTATTGTAAAATAGAATCACTCATAAATTTATATTCATGGAAGAGAACAAGTTAGTTTCTGTTATTATCCCCACTTATAGACGCCCTCAATTTCTTGTCAGAGCTATAACAAGTATATTTAATCAAACGTATCCAAATATAGAAATTATTGTAGTGGATGACAATGGTAAAGGAACTATATATCAAAAGGAGACAGAAATATTATTAGCTCCATTTATTAATGGAAAGAGAATAAAATACATAGTTCATAATGAAAACAAAAACGGAAGTGCGGCCAGAAACACAGGAATACAAGCTTCTAAAGGCATTTTCATAACATTCTTGGATGATGATGATGTTTTATTTCCTAAAAAAATAGAAAGACAGGTTGAATTATTAGAAAATAACAAAAAATATGATGGTGCATATGTCGGTTTTGAGATAATATTAGGCAACAAAAAGCTCAAATCAGTGATTCCACATAAAGAAGGTAATCTTCAATATGATTTACTATCTGCAAACTGGAGTATTGGTACAGGATCAAATCCTATGTTCAGGAAAAAAGTTTTTAATAGTATCGGATTATTTGACGTAACTTTCATAAGACATCAAGATATTGAATTTTTAGTCCGTTTTTTTAGAACACACCAAATAGGAGTAATCCCTGATATTTTAATTTCAAGATATATAGATAACAGAGACAATAAAGTAGATTGTAAAAAACTTATTCAAGTAAAAGATAAATTTCTATCAACTTTCAATGAGGATATAAAAAGTTATGAGAAAAAAAGACAGAATATCATTTTTCGTGCTCAATATGCTGATATTGCATGCCATGCAGTACAGGAAAAAGAATATAAAATAGCTTTCCAATATTATCAAAAAGCAAATTCATACAAACTATTGTCCCTAAAAATTATAGCAAAAGCAATAGCCTATGGATTATTCAATTATAAAGTAGAATAAGTAAGTATTATTTATGAAATTTGTAAAAGAGTTCGTATTGCTCATAGCTTTGTTGACCCCATGTATGCCCAAAATAGCATTTACTAGTGACATTTCTATTTATCCACTAGAAATACTATTAATCTTTGCCTTTCCTTTTATCATAAGTAAAAGATTTTTTTTAAGAAAAACTCTCCTTGCATTTTGGACGTGTATCTCGTTGTCCACATTATTTTCATTTATATATGGCCCTATTGAAATTGGAGGTGCAATGAGATGTATCAAAGGTATTATATATATTCCATTAATTTATATTGCCTATACATCTAAACGCTTTTCTTATCAAAATATGTCAATAATATTAATATTAGCTACACTAATAAATATTACCTTCCATTATTCACAAGGATTTAGCATTATCAATGTAAATATATGGGACGCAGAAGCTCTTATGTCAGGACTTAGCAGATGGTCATACAATATTTCATCAAATAGTTTTGTTGTGCAAGGATTTGGAGGAACACATAGTATATGGGGAGATTATTGTGTGTTAGCTATGTGTGCAGCCTGGTTATCATACAATACAAACAAAATAAATAAAATTCTTTTTGTTTGCTCAGTAATAGCCGCAATTACAAGTTTGTCATTAGCCGTTAGTAGAGAAGCTTTTGTTGTATTATTATTTGTTTTTGGAGGATATTTCTTTGCAAATAGCATCAAGAATGGGAAATTACAAATAAATGGAAAAGCATATCTATTCATTGCCTTAATAATTATCGCTACATCCTATGCTATTATTGAATATGGTGAAAATATTGCTCTTTTTCAAAAAATGATATATACAATTGACAGCATTCAGACTTCAGGCAAAGAGCAGAATATGAACTTACGAATTGGCGCATGGACTATTTTCGGGCTTTCTCTTATTCAAAATCCATGGGCTTTCTTTCTAGGCTATGGATTTAATAGAGAAAATTATACTGATTGCATTGCTAGCATTACTAAGAATGTCAATACAGACTTTGTTCCTATTCCTGAAAGTTTTTTTATTCAAGCATTGTCATTTGGCGGAATAATCTGTTTAATTTATGCAATTAAATTTTGGAAACACCTATATTGCTTATTCAAATCATATCCTTATAGAACAAGTAGATTTATATTAATTGGTTTATACTGTGGTTTATTATTTGGCAGTCTTTTTTCAGGAGCTGCAATCATTTCTGATCTTCTATATGGTCAATTCCTAATTTTTATAGGTTTCCTTAGAAAAGAACTAATCACTAAATATAATATTAACAAATTATGAAAGTATTATATATAACAGTACGCGCCGATTTCGGTGGTGGTCCACGGCATCTTACACAGCTAATAAATAATCTATCACAGAGATATGAAATATATTTAGCTGCACCTGAGGGAGAACCTTATGGCACAGAATGGAGATGTAATAAGAATCTAAAAGGAATCTTAACTATACCATACCGTAGTTTTTCCATAAAAACTTTATTCCATATTAACCATTTTATAAAAGAACACAAAATAGATATAATACATTCTCACGGAAACGGTGCTGGAATATATAGCAGATTATTAAAAATATTATGCCCAAAAGTCAAAATTATCCACACATTTCACGGCATTTCGGATAACTATAGCTCAAAATTTAAAAACATCACAAATATTATAATTGGTAATATACTTAAGTTTTTTACTGACAAATTCATATTAGTATCTAATGGAGAAATGAAACTTGGTAAGCAATTAGGTTTCATAAAGTCAAAGACAAGTGAAGTTATCTATAATGGAATTGAAGATCATGGGAAGAAGAATTTAATTCATAGTCACATACTCAATATAGTAACATTATCAAGATTTGACTATGCAAAAAATATGGACATGGCTTTTGCTATAGCTCGATTTTTCAAGAAAGATAATTCTATTACTTTTACATGGGTTGGAGATGGAGACGACTTTCAACGTTTAAAAGAACAAGCTATAAATGAAAATTTAAATATTAATTTTGTTGGATTCTCAAAGGAACCTATAAAATTTTTAAAAGAAGCAGATATTTATTTGTCTACTTCCCGCTTTGAGGGTCTCCCGTATGCTTTAATTGAGGCTGCAAGCGTAGGAATACCTATTATTGCAACAAATGTCAAGGGTAACAATGAATGCGTGAAAAATAAAGAAACAGGATTACTTTTTACGACCATAGAACAAGGTATCTCTTGTATTCAACAACTGCAAGACTACAACATCCGTAAAAGATTAGGAGATAATGCTAGAGATTTTTTTCTTAACACATTTACAGAAGAGCAAATGATAACTAAAATTATCAACGTATATGAAAATAAATAATCAACTTCTTCTCCAGTCTAAAAATATAAGTGTATTGCGTTTCCCTATGATTGCCATGATAGTATGTATTCATGCTCGAATGGGGGGGG
>ENA-ORVG01001759-ORVG01001759.1-human-gut-metagenome-genome-assembly--contig:-NODE-1759-length-23902-cov-2.784962_pt1 | contig 23902 bp, 14 predicted proteins | sample MGYA00242091_ERZ509233 | MGnify/ENA primary metagenome ERZ509233 (study PRJEB26280, sample SAMEA2338840) | human gut metagenome | biome: human gut; feature: human-associated habitat; material: faeces... | reverse complement strand
TGTAGGAATTATTGTTGACTCAATTGATGATTTTTCAAAGAAATTTGACGAATTAAGTGAGCAACAATATTATGAAATGGTAGAAAATGCAAAAAAAATATCAGGAAAACTTAGAAATGGTGAGTATTTAAGCAGGCAAATATCTCAAATCAGAGATGATATTGAAAAAGCAGAAATTTAATATAAAAAGAGGATACAATAGTGGTTGATAAAATTAAGAATGATTCAAAAATAAAAAATATATTTATGTTTTTTTTAATTGGTGTATATATTTTTCTGATTACATTTACTAATACCGCGTGGTATGCACTTAATGAAGGCACAAAGTTTTATACTATATTAAAGATGGCAAGATATATATGCTATGCTATGTTTGCTGTTGCTATATTTATTAAAATAATAAAAAATAATTATAGCAAAGAAATGTTGTTTTTCTATATATTATTGGTAATAATATCAGGCGTTACAGTAGTGACAGGGAAAGATAAATTTTTGTTCTTTACGGTTTTATTTTTTGGTGCCATATATGGCATAAGTAGCCAAAAGTTATTTAAATGTTCATTGTTCGTTCAAGGTGGTCTTTTAATAATAACAATTATATGTGCATTTATGGGATTGGCTGATAATTCAATATTAGATACACAAAGGGCAAGATATTCATTAGGCTTTCTATGGTCAAGTTTAGCACCAATATTATATTTGTTTGTTGCAATGTTATATATTTATGCAAGAAAAAGTAAGATGACATGGATTGAATGTATAGCTTTAGAGATTATAAATATACTCCTTTATAAATATACTAATACCAAAATGAGTTTTATTGTATTAACATTAGTTTTATTTGTGTTATTAATAGTAAAATTATCATCAGGATTTAGACAAATATTAAAGAACATTATATATAAGTATAAAAAATTAGTTATAGCTGTGCCTGTTATTTGTGCTTTTATATCGTGTCTGCTTCCATTATATAACCAGCAGAGCACATTATGGATAAAGTTAAATAACATTCTTTCTGGTAGATTATGGCAGTGTAAAAATGCAATAGTAAGATATGGATTTTCATTATTAGGTGTTCATATTGATGTAGAAGGATTTTCAGTTGCTAATCATGGAATATCAGATACAACTTATTTTATAGATATGGGTTACCTTCGTATTGCAATGGAATATGGAATTATCATTTTATTATTAATGGTAATGATGTATGTATATATATTATTAAAAGCATATAAAAAAAGTGATATATATATGGTAAGCATTATTATTGTAATATCATTCTTTTGCATAAACGATATCTTTCTTTTACATTCTTTCAATGTATTTATAGCGTATATTTTCTGTGATGAAGATATATTTAAAGATATTCCACTGTTGCAAAAATTATCAAAACCAATAGGAGTGGTTATTGATAAAATAAATAGTGTATTTGTAAAGAAAGAGCAGTAATTATGAGCAAACAGAAATCATTAAAACTGAATTTTATAATGAATGCGATACTTACGATGTCCAGCTTTTTGTTTCCGCTTATTACATTTCCGTATGTATCAAGGGTATTGCTTCCGGCTGGAACCGGCAGGGTTTCATTTGCTAATTCGGTCGTAACGTATTTTGTTATGATATCACAGCTTGGTATTCCAACCTATGGTATAAGGGCTTGTGCGGTTGTAAGAGATGATGAAGAAAAGTTAAAAAAGACGGTGTATGAATTATTCATAATTAATGTTGTTATGAGTATTTTTGCTTATGTAGTATTCTTTATTGCATTAGCAAGTGTGCCAAGGTTAAGAGCTGATAGAAATCTATTTCTTATAACAAGTACACTGATATTCTTTAATACAATAGGTGTTGAATGGTTGTACAAAGCACTTGAGCAGTATACATATATAACAATACGTTCAATAATATTTAAGTTTATTGCACTTATTGCAATGTTTATATTAGTAAGAAATGTTGATGATTATGTTATATATGGAGGAATTTCCATATTTGCAGCTTCAGCATCTAATGTGTTTAACTTTATCAGATTAAGGAAGATAATAGGAACAAAGAAGGTATCTAATCTTAATTTTAAAAAGCATTTCAAGCCGGTATTTATGTTCTTTATAATATCCTGTGCGACAACAATATACACTAATCTGGATAATGTAATGCTTGGATTTATGAAAGATGATGTTGAAGTTGGATATTACAATGCGGCAACAAAGATAAAGAATATTCTTGTGAGTATTGTAACATCATTAGGAACAGTGCTTATGCCAAGAGCTTCTTATTATATACAGCAGGAAATGTGGGATGAGTTCTATAAGCTTTCTAAGAAAGCAATTAAATTTGTTCTGCTTGCGGCAGCATCTATGATGATATATTTTATGATATTTGCAAGAGAAGGCGTGCTTTTCTTGTCAGGAGAAGCATTTGGCGGTGCAGTAGTTCCAATGATTATAGTTATGCCAACGCTTTTATTTATAGGTTTAACTAATATTATGGGTATACAGATGCTTATTCCTATGGGAAAGGAAAATGCTGTTATGATATCAACTTTTGCAGGAGCAATAGTTGATTTGATACTTAATGCAATATTTATTCCATTCTTAGGTTCATCTGGTGCGGCGATTGGAACACTTGTCGCAGAGTTTGTTGTGCTTATTGTACAAATGGTATATCTTAAGAAAGATGTAAAGTATCTGTATTCTAATCAAAGCTATTTTAAGATTATAATTGCATTAGCAATATCAACAGTTGTAGTATTAGCTGTAAAGCATTTTATATCAGGAGTGTTAGTAAAGCTTGTAATATCAGCTGTGTTATTCTTCGGTGTGTATGTTGTTATGCTTTACATTATGAAAGAAGAAGTTGTTAGTGAGAATTTGAATAAGATATTTTGTAAAATAAGAAAGAAAAACTAATGAATGTTAATTACTTTAAAAATTTATTAGCAAAATCAAAATCAAACAAAAATATATAATAGAAAAGAGGAAAATGTAATGTACGATTATTTAGTAGTAGGTTCAGGTTTATACGGAGCTATTTTTGCACACGAGGCAAAGAAGGCAGGAAAGTCAGTGCTTGTAGTAGATAAAAGACCTAATATAGCAGGTAATATCTATACAGAGAAGCAGGAAGGCATTAATGTACATAAGTATGGTGCACATATATTCCATACTAATAATAAGAAGGTATGGGAGTATATCACACAGTTTGCTGAATTTAACAGATTTACTAATTCACCGGTAGCAAATTATAAAGGGGAACTTTTTAGCTTGCCTTTTAATATGTATACTTTCAATAAGATGTGGGGAGTTGTAACACCAGAGGAAGCTTCAGTAAAGATTGAAGAGCAGCGTAAAGAAGCTGGTATTACAGAGCCAAAGAATCTCGAAGAACAGGCACTTTCACTTGTAGGCAGGGATGTATATGAAAAGCTCATTAAGGGTTATACAGAAAAGCAGTGGGGACGTGACTGTAAGGAGCTTCCTTCATTTATCATAAAGAGACTTCCATTAAGATTCGTATACGATAATAACTACTTCAATGACAGATTTCAGGGTATTCCGATGGGCGGCTACACGAAGATGGTGGAGAACCTTCTGGCTGGTATTGAAGTAAAGGTTTCTACCGATTATTTTGCAAACAAAGCAGAGTATGATGCGATGGCAGAGAAGGTTGTCTATACAGGTGCCATTGATGCTTATTTTGATTATAAGCTTGGCGCGCTTGAATATCGTTCCGTGCGGTTTGAGACAGAACTTTTAGACAGGCCAAACTTCCAGGGAAATGCGGCAGTGAACTACACAGATGCTGAGACACCTTGGACACGTATCATCGAGCATAAATGGTTCGAGTTTGGCAAGGATGATGCAGGCAATGATCTGCCAAAGACCGTTGTTTCACGCGAATACTCTTCTGAGTGGAAGGTGGGCGATGAGCCATATTATCCGGTAAATGATGAGAAAAATGGCGCGCTGTATCAGCAGTACAAGGAGCTTGGCGAGCAGGAGGAGCATGTGATCTTCGGCGGACGTCTTGGCGAGTACAAGTATTATGATATGGATGCAGTAATCGCATCTGCACTTGCAATGAGTGAGAAAGAGCTGGGCAAATAACAGCAATACGATAACAATCAAAAAGAGCAGTTGGAAACAGATATGTGTTCCAGCTGCTCTTTTGGTTTCTGTGAATTTGTTTTGCGAAAACTCAAAAGTGTTATCGTAACAGTTCCAGAATTGTATTTACCATCAGGTCGTTCTGCATCGGATTCATGATTGAGAATCGTACAAAATGCGAATCCAAGCCGTGAAAATTCTCGCAGTTCCGAAGGACAATGCCCTTCAGATTGCAATGTGCCAGCAGGGATTTTGCAGTGACATCCTCTTTTAGAATCTGCATCAGCGCGAAGTTTGCACTCGGTTTGAACAACCGCAGATTCTTGTTTGTATTCATTGCTGCATAGATCAGGTTGCGCTCGGTAAAGATGCGGGAGTGCGATTCGTGGATGTAGGCGGTATCCTCCAGCATAGCAGTACAGGCAGCTGCGGTCAGACAGGAAATGCTGTTTGGTGTGGCGGTCATATTGATGATCGTCATGTTTGTTTCGTTGTTCATGATCGCATAAGCAAGTCGCAGTCCTGGTACAGAGAAGAATTTGGATACGCTGCGCAAAATAATCAGGTTATCATAGGTATTTACCAGAGAGATCGCAGTGTTACGCTCATAGTTCTCTGTAAATTCAATGTACATTTCGTCGAGTAAAAGTGCGATGCCAAGCTCCTTGCATGCGGCTGCAAGTTTCTCGATATCTGCTTTTGATATAAGCTGGGAGGTTGGATTGTTTGGATTTCCGAGGATCACAATATCGTATGTATCCGATAAGTGTGCAATAAAATCATCCATATCCAGATGGTAATCCTGATTGATGTCCAGCTCATAGAAGTCTGTTTCGCAACCATACACGGATAATACATGTTCATAATCCGTGGCTGATGGGATCGGCAGTAAAGCCTTCTTTGGTGCAAGAAGTGCAACAAAGAGACGCAGCAGATCAGAGCTGCCGCTGCCAAGCACCAAATGCTCTGGCGCACAGCAGGCATAAGAAGCGATGGCGTTCCGTAAAGGGTCGTAGTATGTGTCAGGATAGCGACCGACCGCGCTGATATTTTCCATGATCGCGCGTGTCACGCTGTCCGGGACACCGAGTGGATTGCAATTTATGTCATATCGCACAGTCTCATACTGTTCGATGCGAAGTGGTCCGTTGCTCATAGTTTCCTCCTAATAATTAGAAAACAAACCATTTATATCCCTGTCTTGAAAAAAGAAAGGGGGTTTGTTATAATGTGATATGTGTTAAAAGGGGATAGTGGGTGAACTATACCCTCATATCGATAATTATACCTATTAAATAGACGAATGACAAGTAGGTTTTCATTACGAAGCCGAGAAATAAAGGAGATACCATGAAGGCGATAGTAGAACATTACGCAAAGGGCGAATTTCAGGTAGACCGGCCTGAGGTAGCGATATCAGAAAAGTTTTTAAAACTGAATATAGAATCGGGAACTTTGTACGAAGGTGTCTTCACGGTGAACAGCACGAATGACCACGTCATCAAAGCGATGGTGTATGATAGCCGCTATATGCTGCGGTTCAACCAGCATACATTTATTGCGAAGAATTTTGATGTCGGATTCACATTCGATGCAACCTGTTTGGAAGCAGGTAAAAATTACAAAGGACATATCAGTGTCATTACGGACGGCGGAGAATTTAAGATTCTGTATGATATTGACATCACGACACCATATGTAAAATACGGAGATCAGAAGATCGATGATCTTTTCAAATTTGCGACACTCGCTGAGAGCAACTGGGCAGAGGCGGCGCGTGTATTTGTGCGCGATGATTTTAAGCGTACATTTATCAACCGCGATCCGGTGATCAAGCAGATCTACAACAGTCTGATGGAAAGCCAGTCGGTCAATCAGGCTTTGGAGGAGTTCCTCGTCTATGTACACAAGAAACGTGCGCTGACATTGTCAGTATCCAAGGCGAAGATCAATCTGGAGTTCCCGGAGGAGCTTTCCAAGATTTCGATTAACATCAGCAAAAACACATGGGGCTACAGCAGTTCAACGGTACGCTCCACCGAGGATTTCATTATTCCAGCGAGAAAGGTGATTACAAGTGCCGATTTTTATGGCAATCTGTATGCTTTGGATGTACTGATTTCACCGGAGAATATTCCGGACGGCGTGACATCCGGCAGAATCATTATCGAGAATGTCTACCAGACAATCGAGATTGAGATTAACCTGTCCAAGCCGACAGAAAAAGAGATAAAAGTGTCCAAACCGGGCAGCAAAACACATCTGATTAAGTCGAATCAGGTGCGCTTGATTACGACATATATGGATTACCGCATGGGCAGAATCCAGCTTCGGGAATACATTAGCACGACCTTATTTGCATTTAACAATCTGGCACGCTATGTACCAGAGGAAGATCTGTACCGTCTGGGAACAATGCATATGAACATTATGCAGGGAGAGACAGAGAAGGTAGAACAAGAATTCCTGCGTATCGAGGCGGATGTCGATAACTCTGGAATGAACAACAAGCAGAGTTGTTATTATGCATATCTGAAGGCGATGGTTGGCAAGGACCGCCGTGCGACCGAACAGGCAAAGGAACTGATTCGCAGAAGCTACCACACAGAGGATGACAAGATCTTCTATTTCTGGTTGCTGCTGTTTGTGGATGATACCTATAATAACGATCAGACCGCTTTGTACCGGGAAGTTAAAAACCTGTATGAGCAGGGATACAACAGCCCGCTTATGTACATGGAGCTTTGCGAAGTCTTAAACAACAACCCGTTGCTGCTGAAGCATATTACAGATCTTGAGGTTACAACGATCCGATGGGGATTGCGCCACCAGTATCTGTCGGACGAAGTAATCGAGGCGTTTATCCAGCTTGCGGCATCATTCCGTCAGTTTGATGCGAAGATTTTCGAGATCATGGATAGCATTTACTCCAAGAAAAAGAGTGACGAGGTGCTGTCAAGTATCTGCTCGATGCTGATCAGCGCAGGAAAACTGGATAACAAGTACCATCGGTTCTACCGGGATGCAGTGGAACGCAACCTGAAATTTATCGGGCTGAATGAGTGCTTTGTCAAGAGTATGAATTTCTCCAGATATGATCTGATACCGCAGTCGGTATTGATGTATCTGAATTATAAGAATACACTTTCCGAAAAAGAGCTTGCGTACTTGTATGCGAACGTAATTTACAACAAGTCCCAGCACATGAAGGTGTACCATGAATATGCGACAACAATGCAGGATTTCATGGAGAATATGATTATCAGCGGCAAGGTCAGCGATGATCTGACTGTGCTTTATGATGAGTTCTTGGAGCCTGAGACGGTCAGTCCGCTTTATGCGAGCAAGCTGATCAACATTATCTTCCGTCGGAAGCTTGTCTGCTTTAACAAGGGCGTGCGTGCCGTGATCGTGACGCATCAGGAGTTAGAGGAAGTACAGCGCGTACCGATCGTAAACGGCGAAGCATATGTGGAGATTCTGTCGAACACGGCTTCCATTATCTTCGAGGATAGCGCGGGGAACCGGTATGCGGGATCTATTCCGTATCGACTGGAACGTATTGTAGATGAAAATGCATATATGGATATCTGCTGTAAATACAGTCCGCGGGATTACCGGGTGCTGCTGCATAACTATGAGCAGCTTGGTGATTTCACATTCAAGAAGGCAATCGAGGTCAATGCCGCACGAGATATTGTTAACTGTGATGAGATCTCCTATGATTACAAGCAGCAGGCATATCTGAATATTATTGAATATTACCATGAGAATCTGGATAACGAGGTGCTTACAAAGTATCTCGAAAAATTGGATATCGAATACTTAAATCACGCAAATGCACGTGTGATGATCGCTTACATGGTCGATATGAACATGTTCGACAAGGCATTTCAGGCGGTGAAGCTGTATGGCTTCGATGAGATCGACAGTGAAGAGCTGTATCGTCTGGCGGATTATGGTGTGGAGGACAGCAATGGCTTCTTAAATGAGGATCTGCTTTCCATCTGTATCCATCTGTACAAATCCGGTAAGGTCAATGAGCGGATTTTGGTATATATCATCAACCATTATAAGGGTGACTTGGAAGAATTGGCAGGTATTTTTAAGACGGTGCGTAACCGTGTCAGAGATATTTCCCTGCTGGCAGAAAATACATTGGCACAGATGATGTTCGCGATGGGAAATGTCGAGTACATCTACGATATCTTTACCGCGTATTATGCAGGCAGAAACCGTGGACTGGTCGTAAAGGCGTTCCTGCGGTTTGCATGCTATAACTATCTAATCAAAGATGCACAGATTCCAAGTGGTGTCTTTGACTGTCTGTATCAGGAGATTCAGAAGGGCAATATCGAGGATGAGATTTCCCGTATGTCCATGCTGCATCACTTCTCGAAGCTGGATCGTTATACGGGCGAGCAGAAGACGTGGATCAAGGATGCGGTTGGCAAGTTTATGGATGCAGGCAAGCTGCTTCCGTTCTACAAGAGCTTCCAGTCCTTTATCAAGCTGCCACAGGATGTCATGCTCAAGACCTATCTGATCTACAAGAGCGAGCCGGGCAAACAGGTAACAGTGAAGTACGCATTTGATACTGGTTCCAGACAGAATCTGATCTACAAGACAGAGCTTCTGGATGAGATGATTCCGGGCATGTATGTGAAGGAATATGTCGTGTTCCACGGCGAGCGCCTTGTCTATGAAATCTCGGATGATAAGCAGGGTACTTCTTATGTGGTAGAGAGTGAATCGCTGAAGTCCAAAGCGTTTAACCGCAAAGACCGGAACCGCTTTGAGATTATCAACAGCATGCTTGTCAATCAGGAAATGCGGGAAGATAATGAGCTGTTAGAGACATTGGATGTTTACCTGAATACGGTACATCTGTTTGAAGAGAATTTGAGTATATTGTAATATCGCGGGGAAACCTGTGGATTGCAATGCATAGAAATAGATATAAGTACGAAAGGAAAAAGACATGTCAGAGGCGTATTATATAGGCATGGATCTGTGTTCGGATTCCACGCAGATTAGTTTTTATAACGACATCTCGCGCGAGCCGGAGACAGTCAACCAATTAAATAACAAAGAAACATATATGATGCCAAACATCCTTTTCTTCGGCTTAGAGACCGGAGAGTGGTATGTTGGCTCCGAAGCTTCCGAGGCACGTTTCAAGGAGCAGGGTATCGTGTTGGATGAGCTGTTTCAGAATGCGCGCAGTGAGGAGACTGTTGAGGTGCATAATACGCGTTACAGTTATCGCAAGCTGTTTTTAATGATGCTTAAAATGCATGTCGATTCTTTCCTGTATCGTTATGAGGGCGCGACGGTAAAGAAGCTTGTCATTACGATTCCAGAATATAACAAGGATCTGTTCCGTGTACTTTCAACGTTTTACAAGGAGCTTGGTGTCGAGAAGGAGCAGGTGGAGATCACGAGCCATCTTGACAGTGGTCTGTATTACATTTTTAATCAGGATGAAAGCCTGCGCACAAACAGTGTGGGATTGTTTGATTACAATACGGATGGCCTGCATTATTACAGAATTGATATCTCGCATGGACACGAACTGAACACGATCAGTGTCACACATGAGGACTATTCTGAGAATTTCAATCTGGCAGCCTTCGGCGGTGACAATATCCTGATGGATATTACATTTGCAAAGATTGTGGCAAATGAGACAAAGAAAACATACATTTCGGCCATTTATCTGACCGGACTCGGATTCTCCGAGAAATGGCTGAACAAATCACGCGAGCTTCTGACGCAGGGCAGACGTGTATTTGCCGGACAGAATATCTATACCAAGGGTGCCTGCTACAAGGCAGTCGGCGGTGAATATGGCGAATTTTATAAGAAGTATTTTGTAGAGACAAAGGAGAATGTGATCTTTGATGTCGGAATCTCTTCGGAGGACGAGGAGGATCGGTTTATTCCGATCGCCTTGGGCGGCAGACAGTGGTACAACATCCACGGAAAGATCAGTATTATATTGGATGATACAGAGTCCCTGACTTTGGTATACCGGAACCGGAAGACCGGAGAAGAAGAGCGGGAAGTCGTGAAGCTGCACGGAATCCCGAAACGTCCGAACAAGACGTCTAAGTTCTCCGTGGAGGTGGAATTTGAGAATCCACATCATGGCGCATTTATCATTAAGGATGTTGGATTTGGAAAATTATTCCCGACCACGAACAAGATTTATCGTAAGGAGTTTGATGTTTAATGTCAAAAATTATCTTATGTACAAGAAAAGAAGCATCGCATCCGTTCATCTTTCTGAATACGAAGGTGGAGATCAACACCTACGAGGAGCTGTGCTTTTATATCTACAATAATACCGTGCTGATCTCGAAGTCTTCTCTGTCTGAGAAGCTGTTTGACTGGATTCGGGATGAGCTGGATATGCCGGAGCTTGCAGCGAAGCTGGTAGCACTTTCGAACAAGGCGACATTTGCACAGGATCTGCTGGTTGAAATTTTAAATGCCGGGGATTACTATACACCGGACGAGATTGCAACTTATGTGGAAGCATGGCAGAAATATCGTCGGCTGACATCAAGTCAGCGTAAGAAATTAAAGGCAGACAGCTATCTTGGCTACCGCAGATACATCAAGGCGGCATCGATTTACGATGAGATTCTGGACAACCAGCAGGATATCACAGACAAGGTATTTCTTGGAAATGTCTATCACAACCGAGGTGTGGCAGCAGCCAACAACATGGATGTGGAAGATGCAAAAAGCTATTTCATGAAAGCGTATGAATTAAATGGCAACGAGGAGAGTCTGCGCAGTTACCTGATCGTATTTTCGGCAGGGAACGATGCGACGACACTGAAGCAGGAAATGCGGAAGTTTGACCTCGATGAAGATAATTTTGAGAATTTGATGATTGAGATCGGAGATTCGAATGAGGATGTCCGGGAGATGACAATCTTCTCTATGTTACAACGTGCGGTATACAACCGTATGAATAAGGACATGATCGATTACGACAAGCGAATGGATATTATACTTGGACAATTGAAGGATGAATTCAGAGAGCAGGCGATTTGATGGGAATGTTTCAGAAGATCAAGGCATACTTGAATGAAGATGATGCCGAATATGACGCCTTGATTGAAGAACAGGAACGCATGCGAGAAGAACGCAGAAAGCGCAGGAATCAGTCGAGGGCAGAACGAAATAAGGAAAAGGCGAAGCGGGCCGCGGAAAAAGCGGTGCTGAAAGAACGTGTTGATCCGGAGATCCGGCGGGAAGTCAAAGAGACGGTATCGTCGAATCGAGAGCGAAAGACCGTTGGCGATTTCTGTGAACAGTTAGTCGATACGAAATATCACATGGAGGATATGAAGCAGGAGTACAAACTCGTGACGGATTATCTCGTTGATATTCAGCGAATCGAGGAACTGCCAGTGAATCTTGCAGAAGATATCATAGATACGGCGAAGGAGATTGAACGTCTTGACGGCAACCGTAGTAAATATCAGCAGTCAGAGAATCTGCTTACAACAGAGCAGTATCGTACGATGCAGCGGCTGGAGGATGACATTCCGGATACGATCAAAAACTTAAATGATATGGAGATGCGGGATTCTATGCTGAAAAACGACATGGGATATCTCGAGGGAGAAAAAGAAGATCTGAAATATGCACGTGTGGAGGATACCGACAATGCATACCGGATTCGAAGCGTTTTGATCGTGGTGCTGGTGTTATTCCTTTTGATTAGCATTACCTTGTTTGCGGTGGCGCTGCTTGCGAAGAAGGATGTGACATTGCCAGCGGCAATCGAAGGAACGATTGCGGTGATCTGCTTTGCCGTGTGTTATATCCAGTATGCAAATATCAACCGGCGCGTACAGGAAAACGACGCAAAGCTTCAAAGGGCAATCTCGTTACTGAATAAAGTCAAAGCAAAATATGTCAATAATACAAATACATTAGATTATATCTATGAAAAATACGACGTCAATTCCGGGAAGGAACTGATGTACCGCTGGGATCTGTACAACCAGATGCAGCGCGATGCAAAGAAATATTCACAGGCAAGCGAGAGCTATTATCTTGCGTGTGACAGGCTGGTAAAACAGCTTTCTGATGTTGGCGTGACCGATCCGATGGTCTGGAAGAATCAGACAAATGCACTGATCGACCGGCGGGAGATGGTTGAGATTAAGCATGGCTTGAATGTACGGCGGCAGAAGATCCGCGAGAAGATGGCAAGCTGTGAGAAGATCCGGCAGAATGCCACGGCGGCGTTAAAAGCAAGTATTGCAGCGAATCCGGGCATTGAAAGCTATATCCGGGAGTTGCTTGCGACCTACAATCTGGAATTGTAATTCCGGATTGCAGATACAAAACAAGAGAAGTTTGATTGTGTATTTTTATACACGACATCATTCATATATGGAGGAAGAAAGACATGGCTAAGGAATTAGAGAAGAACTACAACCCGGCGGAGATTGAACCGCGTCTGTATGAAAAATGGGTTGCAAACAAATATTTTCACGCGGAGGTAGACCGGAGCAAAAAACCGTTCACCATCGTGATGCCGCCACCAAACATTACCGGACAGTTGCATATGGGACATGCACTCGATAATACGATGCAGGATATCCTGATCCGTTTCAAGCGTATGCAGGGTTACAATGCACTGTGGCAGCCGGGAACCGACCATGCGGCCATCGCGACAGAGGTGAAGGTTATCGAGGCTTTGAAGAAGGAAGGCATCGACAAGGAAGACCTTGGACGTGAGAAGTTCTTAGAGCGTGTCTGGGACTGGCGTAGAGAGTACGGCGGCAAGATCGTCAACCAGTTGAAGAAGATGGGTTCATCCGCAGACTGGGATCGTGAGCGTTTCACGATGGATGAAGGAAATAACAAGGCAGTTACAGAGGTATTCTGTAAGCTGTATGAAAAAGGATATATGTACCGAGGTTCCCGTATCGTAAACTGGTGTCCGGTTTGTCAGACATCCATTTCCGATGCAGAGGTTGTACATGAGGAGCAGGATGGCTTCTTCTGGCACATCAATTATCCGGTTGTTGGCGAGGAAGGAAGATTCGTAGAGATCGCAACCACACGTCCGGAGACATTGCTCGGTGATACAGCCGTTGCAGTAAATCCAGAGGACGAGCGATACAAGGATATCGTTGGCAAGATGCTGAAGCTGCCACTCACGGACCGTGAGATTCCGGTGATTGCCGATGAGTATGTAGATAAAGATTTTGGAACCGGCTGTGTAAAGATCACACCGGCACACGATCCGAACGATTTCGAGGTTGGAAAGCGTCATAATCTCGAAGAGATCAATATTATGAATGATGATGCTACGATCAACAAGCTTGGCGGCAAGTATGCAGGCATGGATCGTTATGAGGCAAGAAAGGCAATGGTTGCTGATCTTGATGCACTCGGACTTCTCGTGAAGGTTGTACCACACAAGCATATGGTTGGTACGCATGACCGTTGTAAGACAACGGTAGAGCCACTTGTAAAGCCACAGTGGTTCGTCAAGATGAGCGAGATGGCAAAGCCGGCGAAGGAAGCAGTTGTAAGCGGCAAGCTGAAGCTGATTCCGGAGCGTATGGACAAGACCTATTACAACTGGCTGGATAATATCCGTGACTGGTGTGTATCCAGACAGCTCTGGTGGGGACATCGTATCCCGGCATATTACTGTCAGGACTGTGGGGAGACGATCGTATCGAAGGAGACCGTGTGCACTTGTCCAAAATGTGGAAGCAACAATGTAAAGCAGGACGAGGATACACTGGATACATGGTTCTCCTCTGCACTCTGGCCATTCTCTACACTTGGCTGGCCGGACAAGACGGAAGATCTGGACTACTTCTTCCCGACCGATGTACTTGTAACTGGATACGATATTATCTTCTTCTGGGTAATCCGTATGGTATTCTCATCGATCGAGCAGACAGGCAAGCTTCCGTTCCACACGGTACTCTTCCACGGTCTGGTCAGAGACGATCAGGGACGTAAGATGAGTAAGTCCCTTGGAAATGGTATCGATCCATTGGAGGTTATCGACAAGTATGGTGCCGATGCGCTCCGATTCACACTGATTACCGGAAATGCACCGGGTAACGACATGCGTTTCTACTGGGAGAGAGTTGAAGCAAGCCGTAACTTTGCAAATAAGATCTGGAACGCATCCAGATTTATCATGATGAATATTGAGAAGGCAGATATCACAGGTATTGATGCTGCCATGACCGCTGATGTCGATGCAGCGATGAAGCAGTACGGCTTCACACTTGCGGACAAGTGGATTTTGTCGAAGATGAATGATCTCGTTCAGGAGGTCACAGACAATATGGAAAAATTTGAGCTTGGTATCGCAGTATCAAAGCTGTACGATTTCCTGTGGGAGGAGTTCTGTGACTGGTATATCGAGATGGTAAAACCAAGACTCTGGGATGACGCAGACGAGACAAAGGCAGCAGCACTCTGGACATTGAAGACGGTCCTTACAACTGGTCTGAAGCTGTTGCATCCATATATGCCATTTGTAACAGAGGAGATCTTCTGTACACTGACCGACGAGGAATCTATCATGATCTCCAAGTGGCCGGAATATGACAAGGCATTTGATTTCAAGGCAGATGAGGCTGCTGTGGATAAGATCAAGGAAGCCGTACGTGGCATTCGTAATGTGCGTACAGAGATGAACGTTGCACCGAGCAGAAAGGCAAGTGTCTATGTTGTATCGCCGAAGGAAGACATTCGTGCAATCTTTACGGCAAGTAAGAATTTCTTCGCTATGCTTGGCTATGCAAACGAGGTACATGTACAGGCAGATAAGAGTGGAATCGCAGATGATGCGGTATCGGTTGTGATCCATGATGCAGCGATCTACATTCCATTTGCAGAGCTTGTGGATATCGAGAAGGAAATTGAGCGTCTGACGAAGGAACAGACAAAGTTAGAGGCAGAGATCAAGCGTGCATCCGGTATGCTTGCAAATCCAAAGTTTGTAGATAAGGCACCTGCAGCAAAGGTTGAGGAAGAACGTGCAAAGCTGCAAAAGTATACAGAGACATTGGAGCAGGTAAAGGAAAGACTTGCGAATATCGCAAAATAGTCACTGGGAGAGGCTGTTTGAAACGGCAACAGGTGAGAATCGATGAATAACGAAAAGATCTTAAAAAAGAAAATACAACAATATCTGCTGATGCCATTGGCACTGACTGTGCTTCTGGTTGGCATGGTGATCGTGCTGTATGTACATGACAAAAAGAGCGGTGCGATTGCCGCTGCGGCAGTTTTTATCTTCGTTGTATGTGAGATTATATTTTTCATTGTAATGAAGGCGGCGATCATGCCGGTTGTCTTCCGGTTTGCGCTGGAACAGGGGCAGATACAGAAGGAGCTTTTGAAAGAGCTGGATATTCCGTATGCGCTGCTGGATACGGATGGTAAGATTCTGTGGGGCAATGCAAAGTTTATCGAAGAGATTGGCGTTGGATCCAAGAAGCGGATTCGGAAAAACATTTCGGCATTCTTCCCGGCGGTGGATGCGGAGGCGTTATCGTCCGAGGAAATGCAGATGGATCTGGAATATAACGACCGTGTCTATCGGGCATTGTTGCGCCGTATCGATTTTTCCGAGGCGTTAGTGGATTCGGATGAGGATGCGATGGTCGATCATCAGGCAGATGCCATGATTACTTTGTATCTGTATGATGAAACAGAGCTTCGGATCTACAAGAAGGAAAATGAAGACCAGAAGCTTGTCGCAGGACTGTTGTATATTGATAATTACGATGAGGTTATGGAGAATACAGAGGAGGTTCGTCATTCGCTGGTGGAAGCACTGGTTGACCGACGAATCAACATGTATCTTTCCACGATCGACGCGATTGGAAAGAAGCTGGAGAAGGATAAATATTTCTTCGTATTCCGGCAGCAGTATCTGCCACAGCTTCGTGAGACAAAGTTTGCGATTCTGGACGAGGTAAAGAGTATCAATGTCGGAAACGAGATTCCAGTTACGTTAAGTATCGGTGTCGGTGCTGGAACAGACAGCTTTGCGCAGGCGTATGAGCGGGCGCGTACCGCAATCGGACTGGCACTTGGACGAGGCGGCGATCAGGCAGTTGTTAAATATGGTGATAAGACGACGTATTTTGGTGGAAAGAGTGCAGGAACTGAGAAGTCCGCAACCGTTAAGGCGCGTGTTAAGGCACAGGCGTTCCAGGAGCTTCTGACAAGTAAAGACAGTGTTATTATCATGGCACACAAACGACCGGATGCGGATGCGTTTGGTTCGGCAGTGGGCGTGTATCGTCTGGTTAAGACGTTAAATAAAAAGGCATATATCGTAGTGAATGAGGTGACCTCAGCCATCCGCCCGATCATCAGCGGATTTATGGGGAACAGCGTTTACGGCGATGATATGATCATCAACAGTGAACAAGCAATCAGCCGGGTAACTCCGAACACGCTGGTTGTCGTAACGGATGTGAATAAACCAAGCATGACCGAGTGTGAGGAGCTGCTCAGTCTGGCAAAGTCTATCGTGGTATTTGATCACCATAGACAATCGGACGAGGTGATCGAGAATGCAACACTTTCGTATATCGAGCCATATGCAAGCTCTGCATGTGAGATGATTGCGGAGATCCTGCAGTATATCGAGGGCAAGGTAAAGCTTCGTCCAATCGAGGCGGATGCCATGTATGCTGGTATCGTGATTGATACAGATAATTTTCTGACCAAGACGGGTGTGCGTACATTTGATGCAGCATCGTATCTGCGCCGGAGTGGTGCGGATGTTGTTCGTGTCAGAAAGATGTTCCGAAGTGATATGTACACGTATCGCCAGTTGGCAGAGGGCGTCATCAATTCGGAGATTTATATGGAGCATTTTGCGATTTCCACGGTCGATCCAAAGGAATCCGATGCACCGACGGTGGTTGCGGCGAAGGTTGCGAACGACCTGCTCAACATCGAAGGAATCCGTGCATCGTTTGTTACGACAGAGAAGGATGGCACGGTTTATATGAGTGCACGGTCGGTCGACGATGTAAATGTGCAGATTATTATGGAAAAAATGGGTGGCGGTGGACATGCAAATATCGCCGGAGCCCAGTTTACAAATAGTACAAATGAATTGGTATTGATCCAGTTAAAGACGCTTTTAGATGAGATGTATCGGGAAGGCGATATTTAGGAATTAAGGAGGAACCAGACATGAAAGTTATTTTATTGCAGGACGTAAAAAGCCTTGGAAAAAAAGATCAGATTGTAGAAGTATCCGATGGATATGCAAGAAATATGCTGCTTCCAAAGAAGCTTGGTATGGAAGCAACCTCAAAGAACCTGAATGATTTGAAGCTGAAGAAGGCACATGAGGATAAGGTTGCCGCAGAGGTGCTGGCAGACGCACAGGCACTTGCCGCACAGATTGAGAAGGAGAGCATCACGCTTTCCATCAAGATGGGTGAAAACGGAAGAACCTTTGGTTCCATTTCTTCCAAGGAAATTGCAGAGGCAATCAAGTCGCAGCTTGGACATGACATCGACAAAAAGAAGATTGTTATGAAGGATGCCATCAAGGCACCGGGCACACGTACGGTTGGAATCAAGCTGCATACAAAGGTAACCGCAGATCTTACCGTGAAGATTGAGGAAGCTTAATTTTATGGATGAAAATACGATAAGACGTGTACAACCGCATAATGAAAAGGCGGAGCAGGGAATCGTGGGAACAATGCTTGTAAACCGGGATGCGATTTCTGATCTGGTGGATATGCTGACAGGAGAAGATTTCTACAATAAGCAGTACGGAATTCTCTTCGATAACATGGTTGAACTGTACTCTGAGGGCGCAAGTGTTGATCCGATCACGCTGGTAGAACGGCTGAGGATGAAGGATATCCCGGAAGAAGTGGCAAACACAGTGACGCTGGCACAGTTAGTGCAGTCAGCGCCGTTATATGCTCCGGTGAAGGACTATGCGAAGATTGTCAAGGATAAGGCGGCACTCCGACAGCTGATCAAGCTTTGTGAGAATACCGAGAAGGATGGATACCAGTCACAGGAACCGGTTGAAGTCATTATGGAGCGCGCAGAACAGAGTATCTTCAAGCTCGTGCAGAACCGAAACGGCTCCGAGGATACAGTGCCGATCCGCGAGATTGTGATGAATGTCATTCGTGAGATGGAGGAAGCGGCAAGAAACGATGGTAAGGTTACCGGTGTTCCGACGGGATTCCGGGATTTGGACAATATGCTGACTGGTATGCATGCCGGAGAACTTTTGCTTGTAGCAGCCAGACCTGCGATGGGTAAGACGGCATTTGTCTTAAATATTGCGCATCATCTGGCGGTTATGAAACATATTCCGGTTGGATTCTTCTCATTGGAGATGAGTAAGGAACAGCTGGCAAGCCGTATTCTGGCGGTAGATGCAATGGTTGATTCCAAGAGTATGAAGGTCGGCGATCTGTCGGATGATGACTGGGATAAGGTCATCGAAAGTACAGAGGCAGTTGCTAATTCGCCGTTATACATAGAGGAAAATTCATCGGTTACAATCTCAGAGCTTCGTTCAATCGCAAGAAAATGGAAGCAGAATTATGGAGTGCAGGTTATCATGATCGACTACCTGCAGTTGATGAGCCCAAGCCGTGCCGTGGAGAGCCGGCAGCAGTTTATCGCGGAGGTTTCCCGTGCATTGAAGAACTTGGCGAAGGAACTGAAGATTCCAATTATTGCATTGTCGCAGCTTTCCCGTGCGGTAGATGCAAGACCGGACCACAAGCCAGTGCTTTCGGATTTGCGAGAGTCTGGATCTATCGAACAGGATGCCGATGTGGTTATGTTTATTTATCGAGACGAATATTACAATCCGGAGACAACGACAAAACCGCAGACCGCGGAGATCATCATTGCCAAGCAGCGTAGTGGTGAGACGGGCAGCGTCGATCTTCGTTGGATTGGAAAATATACGAAGTTCGCAGATCCGGAGAAGCATTATAAAGGGTAATCTGTGGCGAGAAGCAGGGAGGCAAAAAACAGATGGGGAATCGATATAAGAGAATGGTAACACTTGGCATGATCAGTTTCACGGCGCTTCTGGCGTGGGGATACTGCATGCTTGCATATCGTTCACAGGCAGTCTATGTTGCGATAATCTCGCTTGTATTGGTGGGAAGTATCTATGCGTTGCTTCTGTCCTTTGTCGACATCAAAGTGGCGAAAGAACAGGCAATGCAGGAATATGTGACAAAGACCTTGCAGGAATATACGAAAAAAGAGGATACGGAGATCCTCAACGATATGGAACGTCTGGCAAAGGCGTCCTATGTCCAGCAGAGAAAGACAAACACCTATCTGTCTGCGCAGGCAGAGCAGTTGGATGAGGCGTTGAAAAAGACGATCAAGATTCTGATCAATTATGATCGGAAGAAGGAACAGGAAACAGCACAGCAGGCGGAGCAGATGCAGAAGGAACTGGAAATGCAGGCAGCATTGCAGGCACAGAAGGAGCCGGATCATACTGCACTGGTGCTGGAGGAGTTTGGCAAGCTGGCAGGCGATGTACAGGCAGTGGTTGCCCAGTTACAGCAGGTGACAGCCCAGCTTACTGCATTGCGTGAAGCAGTGGACGCCATCGAGATGCCGAGGTATGTGGAGGCAGCACCGGTAGAGACAGCATCGACAGCCGTTACCACGGATGTGCAAAAAAAAGTGCCGGAAGATGAGCAGCCGGAAGTGGTAACGAATGTTGAGAATACGACTGAGACGGATGTACCAGAGTCACAGATCCCCGGTGGAATTGAGAATGATACAGCTGATGAGGCAGAACTAAAAATCGCAGATGATTCTCTGACTCAGACAGATGATACACCAGCAGAGGTAGAGGCAGCATCAACAGAAGAACCAGAAACGGTTGCAGAAGAGGCTGCACCAACAGAAGAAACAGAGCCTGCATTTAATACGGAGGACTTCTTCTCGCAGTTTGGCGGTAGTGCCGATAAGGAATTAAAGGAAGAGGCAGAATTCAAGGAAGAAGCAGCCAATACAGGTATGTTAGATCAGAGTATGATCGATGCTCTGCTTGGCAATCTGCAGGCAGATAAACCGGCAGAGGATGTGAAGAATGCAGATGTGATCCCGTTTCCACAACAGGGACAGACAGATCTGTCCACAGAGGAAGCACATGCGGAGGAAGTTGCAGAGGCAGTGCACGAAGTAGAGCAGGATATCACAGATACAACGATGAATATGGATGCAGAACCAGCACCGACAATGCCAGTGGACGACAATCCAAACCGGACACTGTCGCCAGAGGAGATTGCGGCGTTATTTGCATCTATGCAGTAAAGAATAGAGAATGAATCATTGCAAAAGTATCAGGGGTGGGTACTTTTGCAATTCTTTTATAGGAGGAAGTTACATGGAGAGAACAAAAGCGATCGTCAAATTCTTTTCGCAGGAACCAATTGAGAATGTGATGGTGATGATGAAATACATGCCGGAACGCGTGATTTTTCTCGGACACAAAGATAATATGATTACGAAGCAGATCCGGGATATCGAGCAGTTTCGTGACCACAAATATCCAGATGTGGAATTGGAATTTATTGAGGTACCAAAGGATGATCTCGATAACATTATAGGAACTCTGGCGGGCATTATCCGGGAATATCCGGGGATTCGGTTTGCTCTGACCGGTGGTAGTGAGATGCTTCTGATCGCGCTTGGGTGTATTTCCGCAAGAATGGAAGTCAGCAAGCTGCGTATCGATCCATTTACCGGAAAGGAAATTGATGTCCGTGGTTCGAAGGTGATCACGTCCGATTATCATTTTAATATCAGTATCGCGGAGGATATCATGCTGCATGGCGGTCTGCTCACGAAGGAGACGGGAAGTATCTCCGAGTGGAAATTTACCGATCAGTTCCGGGAGGATATCCGGATTATGTGGGATCTGTGCCGTAGATACCGTGGAGATTGGAACAAACATTGTGGAGTCATTGACGAACTTCGCAAGAACACACCGAACCAGCGGGAAGGTTGGAGTGAGTTATACATCAATCAGCTTGGCGATGCCATCCGTCTGCTGCGGGATCTGTATGAGATTGGCATGCTCAAGGATTACGAAGAACACGGGAAAAAAGTGATGTTTCGGTTCAAGAATAATCAGATCAAGAAGATTATCGCAAAGGCAGGAAACATGCTGGAGCTGCATGTCTATGAGGTAGCGACGCGGGAAGGTTACCTGTTCTCGGATGCGGTGATCGGTGCGCATATTGACTGGGATGGTGAGGTGCATGACACGATGAATCCCGGCTATGATACGATGAACGAGATCGATGTGATCTTGATGAAGCAGGTGTGTCCGATCTTTATCTCCTGCAAGAGTGGTAAGGCAGGTGGAAATGCGCTGCATGAGTTAGAGACCGTATCACGAAAATTCGGTGGCAAATATGCCAGAAAGGCACTTGTTTTAGCACGTGCCTGTGATAACACGACTGGCACGATGTTCTTCAAGCAGCGAGCAAGGGATATGCATATCTGGATCATCGATGATGTATTTCGGATGAGTGATGAGCAGCTGCTCAATAAATTGAAGAGGATATAAAGATAATAAAAGGGGCGTTTTATAACGCCCCTTTTTGCATTCTGCATAATACACTAATCTATATTAAAATTACATCTTCAACAGATTATCATTATCAAAATAATCAATCTTCATAGAGCGGCGGACATCTTCAAGTGTCTTGCCTGCCGTCTCTCTGGCTTTCTTGCTGCCAGCCTTCAGGATATCATAAACATCTGGAAGCTTCTGCTCCCACATCTTACGGCGCTCACGGATTGGAGCAAGCTCAGCCTGAAGCACATTGTTCAGGAACTTCTTCACCTTTACATCGCCAAGACCACCACGTGTGTAATGTTCCTTCAGCTCGTCCATACCAGAATACTCTGGAAGGAACTCTGCGAAATACTCTGGCTTGCTGAATGCATCGAGGTAGATAAATACCGGATTGCCTTCAACTTGTCCCGGATCTTCGACACGCAGATGGTTCGGATCGGTGAACATCGACATAACCTTCTTCTTGATATCCTCTGGCTCCTCTGCAAGATAGATGCAGTTGCCAAGAGACTTACTCATCTTTGCCTTACCGTCGATGCCAGGCAGACGCAGACATGCGCTGTTTTCCGGAAGCACGATCTTTGGGTCCGTCAGTGTCTCGCCATATACGGTATTGAACTTGTGTACGATTTCCTTACACTGCTCGATCATTGGCATCTGATCCTCGCCAACCGGTACGTGGGTTGCACGGAATGCTGTGATATCGGCTGCCTGACTGATTGGGTAGCAGAAGAAACCAACCGGGATGCTTGCCTCGAAGTTACGCATCTGAATCTCAGCCTTTACAGTCGGGTTACGCTGTACACGGGAAACGGTAACAAGGTTCATATAATAGAATGTAAGCTCCGTCAGTTCCGGAATCATAGACTGGATGAAGATCGTTGCCTTCTCCGGATCAAGTCCGCATGCGAGGTAATCGAGTGCAACCTGCATGATGTTCTGACGTACCTTCTCCGGGTGCTCTGCATTATCTGTGAGTGCCTGTGCGTCCGCGATCATGATATAGATCTCATCATAGACACCAGAATTCTGAAGTTTCACACGCTCTTTCAAAGAGCCTACATAATGTCCAACATGCAAACGTCCTGTCGGACGATCGCCAGTTAAAATAATCTGTTTCATAGTAGAAGTCCTCTCTTATAAAATATCACACTCTATAGAATACTCATTTTGCGTTGGAAGGTCAAGCAAAATTGCGAAAAAGGAGCAGGAATCTTACTTGTCTGCCACATATAAAACAGGTATAATAAAAAAAGAATGTGTACGGATAAACAAATGATGCGAATGACAGGGGGTAGCAATGGCAACCATCAGTTTATGTATGATCGTGAAAAATGAAGAGCAGGTTCTGGCGCGGTGTCTGGACAGTGTCGCTGACCTGATGGACGAGATCATCATTGTGGATACAGGTTCCACCGACCGCACGAAGGAGGTCGCGGCACGCTATACCGATCAGATCTATGATTTTACGTGGATTGGCGATTTCTCGGCGGCGCGGAATTTCTCATTCTCCAAGGCGACGATGGAATACATCTATGCGCCGGATGCGGACGAGGTGCTTGATGCGGAGAACCGGGCGCGTTTCCTTGATCTGAAGAACTGTCTGCTTCCGGAGATTGAGATCGTGCAGATGTGGTACGTCACAGAAGCGTTCAATACAGTTATGAATGTGAAACGGGAGCTTCGCCCGAAGCTCTTTAAGCGTCTTCGGACGTTTACGTGGATTGACCCGGTGCATGAGACGGTGCGGTTAGATCCGGTTGTGTTCGACAGCGAGATCGAGATCTTACACAAGCCATTGTCTGTCCATGGCAGCCGGGATTTTGAGATCTGTGAGCGGATCTATGCAAGGGATGGTGCGTTGTCGCCAAAGCTTCGAAAGATGTATGCGAAGGAACTGCTAAAATGTGGTGAGCTGCCGGATTTTGAGCGGGCAGAGGATTTCTTCACGATGGAATGGGAGAAAGATCCGATGGGAATGGCAGGAGGATTTATGTCACAAAGTATCGTGACTCCGGAAATCGACGGTGCCATCCGTCCTTTCGCTCTCTTTGCACAATATGAGGATGAAGAAGGATTGCGCCATTCGTATGCAGTACCCGAACGCTTGAAGACTTTCGTATCCACAATCAATAATTATTTGAATCTGAATACTAAGCCG
>ENA-ORVG01001742-ORVG01001742.1-human-gut-metagenome-genome-assembly--contig:-NODE-1742-length-24069-cov-5.152869_pt1 | contig 24069 bp, 13 predicted proteins | sample MGYA00242091_ERZ509233 | MGnify/ENA primary metagenome ERZ509233 (study PRJEB26280, sample SAMEA2338840) | human gut metagenome | biome: human gut; feature: human-associated habitat; material: faeces... | reverse complement strand
CAAATCCGAAACCGTAAAAACGGACTATCTCTTTGAATTCAAAAAAATAAGCATATCGAAAACCGCAGGAATATCCCTGCGGTTTTTTGTTACCCCAAAGGAGGATATTTTTTATGAACAATACCATACACACCATAGAGTGGCAAGGAGAAAACGGCATGATCCGTTTAGAAGCAAAGTATCAAGCCAACTTACAAGAAAAGATCAACAACTTAGACGGTGACATTTGTCCCACTGGCAAGCTGGAAATCGTAGAACGTGCAAGTCTGACTGCATATTTTAATGATAAGCGATTAGATGACAGCTGGAATCCGGTTTCTTGGAAGGTCATGGAAGCCTCTGTGCCGGGAGTGTATCAGATCCGTGGCATTTCCAAAATCGGCATTCGAGCAGAAATGCTGGAAAAAGTACAGCAATTTCTCGACGATGCCATTGCCGATGGCACACCGGTTTCCGTTCGGGCGTTTCGGCTTGACCATCAGCTCAAACAAGTCAAATGCGATCTGACATCTCACAAGAATACACTGCAAAAAATTGATATGCAGAAGGGTCTTCCCACCCGTCAGGAAGCACGCCGCCGTATGAAAGCATACAATGATCTGTACAATGAGGGCGGCGAGGGATATGTTCCTCGTATCTATTCTGCCGAAGAACGTGAATACACCGTAGATCAGATCGCTGTATGCCAGGAGAAAATCAAAGATCTGACTGCTCAGAAACAGCAGCTTTTGTTTGACCACGCCACAGAATACTGTATTTATCAGATCAAAGAGAACGAAGCATATCATGGGATCCGTTTTTTCAGCAGTGCTGATCAGGAAAAAATGGGTGTCACCCTACATCTCGGTGATTATGACATGGTGTATCGTGGAAATATGACAGAGATCAGCGGAACAGACAAACTGGATGCCATTTTTGCAAAGTGCAATCAAGACATTCCGGCAGGATATATGGGACATTCTCTCAGTGTCAGTGACGTGATCGTGCTGAAAAACGGGATCGCTGTCACAGCTTTTTCTGTTGAACCGCTTGGATTTCAAGAGAAACCGAATCTGGAAGCAGAATTGTTCCAGAACGCTCAAAGAGCATTCTGCCAGCACCGGCGAAATCAGGGCATTACAAGATAAAGGAGGAACATTGTGGAGAATTGGTATCGAGATGACAACAACGGCATTCGCATCGGAAAAGACAAGGAATTTCTAAGAGTGCTTTGCGGAGCATCGGAAAAAACATATGCAGATACTCTGCCAAACCGCATCAAAGTGCTGCGGGAGATTCAGCGTATCCAAGGAAAAGAAACACTGGCAATTCAGGCATTGCTCCATGAAACGGAAGAAATGATACACGCCGAAGAAGATATGCAGGAGGGATTCTGCATCGAAGATCCCGATCAATATGAATCTGGGAGAAGTGCCTACCAAGCAGCAGAGCAGCGATTTCAGGAAATCGCAGATGATTTGCAGCAGCTGACACCTGAAACAGACGCATATACCTTTTGTCAAGTGATCTTGTCTGTAAATGGGATCGAACAAATGTGTTTCTTTTCAGAGAAAATGCAGCTGGAGAGCATCAAAGAATCCGCAGAATTTCAGGCGTTTCGGGAAAATGTCAGCACACCGCAACAGCTGAATGACACGGTTCAGATCAAAATCCGGACGTGCAGTTATGGGCAAGGGTTTGCAACTACACCATGTGCCAAAGAACTGGCGGATCTACAGCAGCACTGGCAGCAGATCCAGCCGAAGATCTGCTGTATTGCAGAAGAAAATGTTGTCACTCCTCTCTGGATCGGCGTGAGCGAGGTATTGCAGTCATATCTGGAAATGGGAAAATTTCTTGCGAAGCACCATTGGACACAGGAAACTCCAGGACAGGCAAAGCTGCGGCTTGCACCGGAAAAAGCCGGAAAACTGCATACCGCAGTCCGGCAGATCAAACTTCGAACTGGCACATGGCAGCCACCGCAAGAAGCAGTGGCAGCGATGAACCAACAAGGTATTGCAATATATCCCACGCAGATCGAACTTGTCAGAGTGGAATGCAGAGATCCAGCCGGAAAGACCAAACTGGTGGATTTGGATATGGAGAAATACGCCTTGCTGTACCAGAGAACAGAAAAACTGTTGCAGCAAGCCAGAAGAAAACGAACACTGGGACTGTGATGTACCAAATTGACACCGAAACAGAATTGTGATAAAATAGTTAGGAACAAATATAGCACTTCACAACAGAAAGAGAAAATCAAAAAATGAAAAGAAACAAAACATTTTTTTATGGCAGCTTGATCGCACTTGCAGCTGGATTGCTGATTTTTCCAAATCATACTTTTGCAGAAGAACAGGCATCACCTCTGATCGCAACAGGAACAACTGTAATTGCAACGGATACTACACAGGTGCAACCGGAATATTCCGGCTGGCAAAATATTGACGGGCGGAGATATTACTTTAGCCCAGAAACGCATCAAAAAGTGACAGGAGAACAAGAAATCGACCATGTTTTCTACTTGTTTGACTGGAATGGTGTGCAAAAAACGGGCTGGCGGACGGTAAATGGCAAAAGAGTATATTTTGATCCGGAAACTGGTACGATGCAGACTGGTTGGATCTCTGTGTACGATAACCGATATTATGCAGACGCAGACGGCAAAGAAACTGGTGAGATCCAGGTAAACGGCACTCGTTATCTGTTGGACAATGAAACCGGAGAACAGCACACTGGCTTCTGCACCTTTTCTGATGGAACCATTTCCTATTATGCGGAAGATGGAACGATTCAAAATGGCTGGATCGACAGCCGGTATGGAAGAAGCTTTAGCAAAAACGGCATTTTGCAGACAGGCTGGCAGACGATCGACGGGAAAAGATTTTATTTTACGGAAAAAGGGCTTGCCCAGACTGGTTGGAAACAGCTGGACAATAACAGATATTTCTTCAAGTCCAACGGTGAAATGCAAACTGGCTGGTTGTGCCTTGATAAGACCTACTATTATTTCACAAAAGACGGAAAAAACGTCAACGGCTGGCAGAATATTGACGGGAAACGGTATTATTTTGTTTCCGGCACAGCTTTGATGGGCTGGCAGACACTCGCCGGAGAAACTTATTATTTCACTCGCAATGGCATTACAACCGGTGATGCAGTAATAGACGGAAAGACATATCACTTTGGACAAACCGGCTGCATGACACCGCAGACGATTGCTTGGCAACAAGCAGATGGTGCAGAACAGCAACGCAGCAAATACCTGATCGGTATTCGCCGGTGGGACAATTATATCTGGACAGTTTGCGGCGAGAACGACCAGACGATCGCCAATTCAGCGTGCGGTATCTTTTCCGTGATCAACTCGGTGTATTACAAGAAAAATGTGTTTCTTGATCCGATCACGATTGCAGATTGGGCAAAAACCAACGGCTATCGTACCGCACACGCCGGTGTCGATGTACGTTTCTTTCCGGCATACTTAAAAACATTCGGAAAAAACTATGGCGTTCAGTATGCTGGACAGTTATACAGCGTAGATGCTGCATTGCAGCACGTCCGAAACGGTGGAACGATCTGTGCCAATATTCCGGGACACTGGATCTCCGTTGTGGACTATGATCAGAAAACCGGAAAATATCTGCTTCTGGATTCCGCAGCATCCTACCCAAGAACCAAAACGATCCAGTGGCAGTCCACTGGTGTAGCATGGGTAAGTGCAAGTGAATTTACGCAAAACTCGGCATATCGTTTCTTTGTAGGCGGACGCAGAGTTTACGCTCTCACATATGGAAAATAGAAAGGAATGCCATGAACAAAAAAGAATTATCAGAACTAAAAAAACACTTTTCCGCAGCCAGCGACCGATTTGCCATGAACCGTGTCGCTACTGCATTTGTCGATGTGGAGCGAAATATCCACAACATCCAGATACGACCCTATCACAGCATTCCGGCAGAGGAAAATGAATGCCTGATGGCAACACTGAAACGTGTTCTCTCCGGCACACTGGGAAAAGGACTGATCGAATATGAGTTCCCGCAGGAAACCTATGAAGAAGGCGGCAGTCAGCACATTCTCTATGGAGCATTGCAGTCCAAACTGGAAAATGAAGATAATGTGTCACTTTTAATGCACCAGATCGCCGACAATCTGGACTATCCCTCCACGTATGCCATTCTGATCGGTCAGTGCAATTACACAGTCTTTCAAAAATCCGCAGACGAAGCAGAAAATCCTTACGACACCTATGAATATCCGTTTCTGATCGCAGCCATTTGTCCGGTGGAAACACGGGTAGACGGACTGGTATACAATGAAACGGAAGAAGCCATTGAGCGGAAAACGAATTGCGACCATGTTGTCGCAGAGATCCCCTTTGACGGATTCCTCTACCCTACGTTTACCGGCAGAGGTCCGGACGTAAATCATGTGCTGTATTCCGCTCGTAAACCGAAAAAAGTCAATATCAGCATGATAGAAGATGTGCTGGGATGTGTATTTACACTGACCGCACAGGAGCAAAAGGAAACATTCCAGACACTCTTGCAGGAAATCGTAAAAGACGAACTCAGCTATCCGGTAATTACCAGCATCAATGAAAAACTCAAGGATATTGCCGCAGAATATGCCAATGAGCCAGATCTTCCGGTCATCGATGACATTCACGTGCGGGACATTCTGCTGGATTCCGGTGTCAGTCAGGAACGTGCGGAAGCCATGCAGCAGGCATACAAGGAAGCCACACAGGATAAGCCCATCACAGTCAACAATCTGATCGAAAGCAAGACGACCATTGCTCTGGACGGTGTGACACTGCAAATTGCCAGTGATGCAGAGGGCAAAGTGCGTACCCAGAACACCAACGGCAGACGGTATCTGCTGATTGATCTGGACAGTCCGGAAGTACAGATCAATGGACTGATGGCAAGAGTTCCGGAACAGAAAGGAGAAAATGAGAATGCAGGATAAATACCACCTGACATTGGAACAGAATCTGTATCTGGCAAAGCGAAATCTGATCGACAGCATCTGGAAAAGTGCAAAAATTGAAGGAATCAATGTGACTTTTCCGCAGACATATGCTATTGTTGAAAAGGCAGCTGTGCAGAATGTTTCCGTGGAGGATATTCTAAAAATCACAAACCTGAAACACGCATGGCAGATCCTGATCCAGGAACCAGAAGCACCATTGACTTTAGAGTGGCTTTGCAAAGTACATGGTGAAGTGGCAAAGGATGAAGCATTGGAATGGGGAAAATTGCGAACCGGAGAAATTGGTGTTGGAGGAACGGACTATGTGCCGCCAATTCCCAACGCAGATGCTGTTCGTGCTTTTTTGCAGCAAATGGAGCAAGTTCCTTCACCTACGGAACGAGCAGTTGAAACCATGTTCCGGCTCATCAAGCAGCAAATTTTCTGGGACGGCAATAAGCGTACTGCAATGCTTGCTGCTAACCACATCATGATCGCAAATGGCTGCGGATTGATTTTAGTGCCGGAAAAAGAAATCGAAACATTCCAGACCGTTTTACTGGACTATTACAATCATGATACACTGGACAATGCAAAACAGTTTATTTACAGTACCTGTATCAAGGGAATTGATTTTCCGGAGAGAAAACGAACACAAGGCATTTCTCTCTAAAGCAGAAAGGAGCCAATACTATGCAGGATAAATTCTCAATGCCGCAGGAGTACAACATTTCATTTGCCAAGCGAATGCTGGTGGATTCCATTTACAAAAGTGCCAATCTGGAAGGCATTGCAGTAACATTTGCCCAGACAAATGACATCTTAAACAACGTAAATGTTGGCAGTCTAAAACCAAATGAAATTCGCAAAGTTTGTGATATGCGTGACGGATGGGAATATGTGATCCAGCATATCAACGAACCGTTGCATCTGGGATTTCTGGAAGATATTCACGCACTGATTGCGAAGGCAGATGTGGAATACTGGGAACTGGGTGTGCCACGTTTCAGCGACGTGGGAATCAGCGGAACAACATGGCGACCAGAACTGCCAAATGTAGAAAAGCTGCACAATGAATTGCAGGAATTACTGACCATTGAAAATGTAACAGACAGAGCGATTTCTGTGATGCTTTGGACGATGCGAAGTCAGATTTTTCAAGATGGAAACAAGCGTGTTGCATCGCTGACTGCCAACAAAATTATGATCGAAAACGGAAAAGGCATTATTTCCATTCCGGTAGAATTAGATGGTACATTTAAGACCATGCTGGTACAATACTATGAAACCAACCAGATGCAGCCCTTGAAAGAGTGGGTATATGAGCATTGTGTAGATGGTGTGCAGGTGGACGCACGACAGGTAGAAGAAGCAAAAAAACGTGCTTTACACCGCAGAAACCGAGGTATGGAACTATAAGTGCAGAAAGGAACTCAGACAATGACTTATCCAGATAATCCGATCACAGTCGGTCAAACCCTACAGCGTGCCATTGACCGCATCATGCAGCAGCCAAAAACAGCAGACAATATTTACGACGATTCCGCTTTTCGGCAGTTTTTGCTGACTGCCGGTGCAAACGAAGAGCAGTCGCTGGTCAATCAGCTGCTGATCTATGAGCAAGCACCGGAAACGGCAGTCTACATTACCGAAGAAGAACTGCATCAGGAAAACTGGCAGGCAAAACCGGAAAGCAAGGCATTCTGGCTGCTGACGGTACAGACCAAACACGACAACAGCTATATGAAACTGGAACGTGCCTGGGCAAGAAATGACGTGCTGGGACTAGGTGTTGTTGTGCAGCGGAAATGGCGGCTGCACCCGCACTTTGAATTGCAGGAAGTGGAAATGCTGCGGAAATCTTATGGCAGCATCACTGCGGAAACGCTGCCCCTTGCCCTGAAACAAGCCGCAGAAACTGAAGTGCGGAATGGAATGCGGGCGGAGGAATGGTACGATCAGTTCCGAGAATGCACCGGCAGAGTATCTGTAGAAGAAATGCGTTCCCGTATCATGCCCACAGACGATATTCCCTTTGAGAGCGATACAAAGATCGAAGCGGAAACGGCATGGCTGGAAAAGATTTTGGTCAATGCCGTATGGCTGGAGCTTCTCAGCCGCTGTGAGATCCGGTTCAATTCCTATGTGCCAGCTGGCACATTGCAGCTTCAGCCATACTGCACCAATGAGGACGTTTTGTTTTTTCTGTTGACCAAGATCCACCGCATGACGGACAGTGTGTTCAGCGTGTTTTACGGAAAAATTCTCCCGAAATATGATGATCTGCTGAGTTTCGAGCAAAAATTCCACATTGCGGAGCCGCAGCACGAAGCACTGCCCATGATGACCATGGAAGATGAAACCACTTGCCCGGCAATGATCCTGCCGGACAGTGAAAATGAGATCGGTGGCTATGCCCTGCAACGAATCGAATATCTGGAGGACTACGAACCGGAAACTTACCTTAGTTATCTTTCCGGAGATATGCTGATCTCCCATGCCATGGACATCGCAGAAAGAGCAATGGAACGCAGCTGCGACATTGTACAGAAAGCGACAGACGGCATTTTTGAAGAAAAAGAACTGGAAAAAGCCATTGATGCGGTCAGCGATGATGCTTACCGCACCGTTTATCAGGAAATCATCACATCTTAAATTTCCAACAACAGAATACCGCAGAAAAAGCGAAATCACGATTGTGGTTTCGCTTTTTTGGATTTTCTCTTGCAAAAAGAGAGAATCTCATATATAATAGTAGAAAGGAAGAATGCAAGTTATGGCAACGATGCGAGAAGTCCAGAGCAACTGGACAGAGATCACCAACCGCCTACTGCACGACAAGGGAGAAATGCTGCAATTTCTGCGTTTCTCCGCAAACCTGTACAAACTGCCCTTTTCCAATGCGGCACTGGTGTACCGGGATAACCCCAATCTCATGTACATCGCCAGTGCGTCCCAGTGGAATCAGAGCGGACGCTATGTCAGATCCGGAGAGCATGGCATCACTGTATTTGACGAAACGCCCAGCAAAAATGCACTGCTGTTTCTGTTTGACATATCTCAGACCGACGATCCGGAAACACCAGTCACATGGCGGCTGACTGCCGCAGAAGAACCGGCGATCCGGCATATGCTGGGAACAGAACACCATGCAAGCTATGCAACTGCTGCGGAACTGTGCAGCGGAGCCGTGGAGCATTATCTTCAGCACCCCAGAATTCAGGCGGAAATCCAATCCCACATGAATGCAATGGGGCTGGATGATGCCCGGCGAGAGCAGTATGTGACATCACTCCGGGAAGCAGCGAACTATGTAACCGCACTCCGGATGCAGCGGAACAGCGATATTACCTGGACTGTTCCTGAACCGAATCTGAACGCAATGGACTTTTTCCGGGATAATCAGAATCTGATTCGGTTTTGCCGGAATGCACAACAGATTTTCGGAAGAACTTTGAAATCAATCGAACTTTTGGCGAAAGAGAGGAAGAAAAATGAATCTGGAAGATTTGACGCTATTGAAGAAAAAATGGAAGGAATTCGTGAACAGCGGGTTTCAAGCGGACGACGAATGGAACGAGAACTCACTGGATTCACTTCTGGAAGCGGCAGAAGCAACGAAGGGCAGATACGGAGAGATCTGGTGGGAGTGGATGCAGACAAATCACCCCGAACTGCTGAAATACTCGAAGAACAGCACACATTACCTGATTCTGCATCACGAGATCAATCTGAGAGCAGAGGTAGAATATCGGGAACTGTTCACCAGATATATGATCGAACAGAAAACGGGAACGTACTCGGAGCAGAGCGAGAAAGCCAGCCGGAAAGCGGAGGAACAGGTATTGCAGCAGATCGTGTATCGGATTCCGCCGGAACTGGACATCATCAATCACTGCAAGACACCGGAGGACTTTCGGAAACTGCCGGAACTCCTGCACTATTAAAGGAAGAAATCAAAGAAGCGGAAACAGAAGTGGCATCTGTTTCCGCTTTTGCATTAGAAGTCGATCAGGCACTTGCCGGAGAATTGTCCCAGTACAATGCCCTGAAGGTGTGCGATACACCGGAGATCCTGATTCAGGCAGGCTGCCAGCCGCTGCCTATGCTGTATACCCAAAAGCACTTGCGTGATGCAGTTCACCCCAAGGGCAAAAACAGTCATTGGCATGGTCTGTCTGTGGAACAAGTCAAGCAGCTGCCGGAACTCATGCAGGAACCGGTCATGCTGTTTGATTCCATTTCGCCACACAACCAGAGAAATATGCTTGTTGCACTGCTGGCAGTAGATCAGGAAAGTATGCCGATCATCGTCAGCCTGCAAGCCAACGGTACCGGCACATATGACCTGGAGAAAGTCCCCACCAATTTCATTACCAGTGTGTACGGCAGAGTAAACTTTGCACAGTATCTGGAGCGTGTCACAGATGCGAATGCTCTCCTATACTGGAACGAAAAAAAGAGCCAAGAGCTTTTCAGGGTGTTAGGGCTACCATTGCCCCAATGCCTGGAACGCTTTGACTCTGACATCATTATACACCAAAGTACCAATATTGTCAATTCTGCTTCGGAAAAAGAAGCAAAAGTTGAAACAGTTTCGGAAAACACACAGCAGTTGTCCCTGTTTTCCGAACCGGTTCCGGAAATGAATCTGTTGGGCATGGTTGGAACGACTGCCTATTACACCTATCCGAACCAATTGACACGGGACAGCTTATCCCAGATTCAGCAGCAGTCAAAAGCATATGTGATTGCTGCACCGTCCTGCATTCTCAGTACAGATTTTATGCTGGAACACAACATCTATTTTATCAAAATAGGTCGTGACATTGGAATGGATCAGCTGCAAAGCGGCGATGCAATCACCATCATGACACAGTGCATGGAAAAACAGCAGCAGCTGGTGGAAATACCTGCGGAAACCGCAGAATTTATGTGGCGGGATTTCCATGCTTCTGTCTTCATCAAGGGGAATCTGCTGCCGGAATATGATGCAGCATCTGACGGCATGGAGAGCATTGCGGCGGAGATTCGGGAAAGCAGTAATATCACCGTATCACAGTTTGATCTGGAACTGTATCAGAGCATTGCAGTAATGCAGGAAGCCCCCGCTGTATCAGAAAACGACAGTTTGACAGAAATTGCAGAAGCAATCCGAGCAGATCTGGAATTGATCTGCCGGGAATATGAGATACCAGTTACCCTGAAAAACATTGTGGTATACGGCAGCCGGAGCAAAGGCTATGAACACGAGGATTCTGATCTGGATATTCTGGTGGAATACGAGGGAGATTTTCGGGAAGATGAACTGTTTGCCCTGTTCCACGACAGTGAAGAACCGCTGCAATATCATGGTATTCCGGTAGATGTCAATCCCATTCGTGCAGAGGAAAGCGGCACAATCGAAACATATTTGCCGGCAGCAGATGCGTTTCTGGAGCATCAGCACATGATTCAGACAGCATTTGCACAGGTACGGTCCCAATTCAATTTAACCGCATCCCAGCAGAAGTTTTCCCGACATCTGGAGAAATTTGCGATTTTGGAACAGCTGGATTCCGATCTGATCTCCGCAGCCTTTGAACGCTCTCACAATTTCCGCCGCATATACGGCAGTGTGCAGCTGCTAAGCAAACGGATATTTGCCGGCAGGCTCAATCGTTTTTCCGAAGCCCTGCAAAACGCCATTGACCAGCAAAAGCCACAGCAGGAGATCCCTCTGACCGATGAGGAAAAGGCATTTTTGCAGGAGGATCTGGCAGCGAATCTGGCAAAGGCTCCGCTTGCCTGGGATGAGATCGAGAGCCTCGGCTATGTCTTTTTTGAGGATGGCTATCTGGACAAATTTCCTCCCAGTGAAAAAAGCATCTACGGCAACGGTCTGACTGAGCCGGAACTCTACGCTCTTGCCAGACGAATGCAGCAAGGCGAAGATATACGAAAGGAACTGGCAGTCGCTCTGCTTGGCATACAGCGAGGATTTGAACGGCAAAACGACAAGCCGTTTTCTGCGACATTTGGCGAAACGGAATTGACTGCGGTCTATGGCAATGCACGGAAAACGATTTCCTATGAATCCGTGGGAGATGCCATTCTTTCTCTTGCTGAAAGCGAGTATCAGGATATTGTACAGGGACGTACCATAGACGATTTGCGGCACAGACTTCCTACACTGACATCTGATGCGGCGGCAGAACATTTGATACAGGCTTTTTATGATGCAAAAATGGCAGACTGGCAGGGCGATCCCGTTAAGGAAAACCGCATGAAAAAGGTTCTCTATGCCATTCTGGAAGATGAGGATCAAACGGAAAAAGCTTTTGCTTCCATTGCAGATATGAAGTATAATTACAAGGTTTTGCCGGAAAAAGAAACGGTGTCCGATTCTGTGACCATGGTATGGAACAAGGAATGGTTTACAGAGAGCAGCCTGTTTTCGGACTTTATCGAAGCCAATCCAGATGCCAGCTTTGCCCTGACCAATGCGGTACTGGAATTTTTGGACGAAAAGCAGCATACAGAACGCAGTAATCCGAAGCTTCATGCCGGTTGGTATAAGAAAACAAACTTCACGATTTCCGGTACACTGGACGGCGAAGAATTCCACTATGAAGGCAGATTCGACATTGGCGACGGAAAAGGCACAGGCGGCGGCAGTCTGATCGACCACATTCGGGACTTCAATCAGGGTGTTCTGGATGCCCAACGGTTTCCCTACAATGATGCAGAGCATCAGGAAACTGCCAGAGAAACACTGGATGTACTTGTGCCGTTTCTGGAAGCCCACGCCCAGTTAACACCGGAGGAAACACAGATTCTGGAGGAATTCAAGGCAAAAAATCCGATCCGGACAGCGGAAACCTTGCAGGAAATCGCAGCGGAAAAACCGGCAGCATCACCGCTTGGTCTGGAAGTCGGCGATGTGATCCGTTATGACGGAAAACGCCGTGAGATCGAGGAGATTGATGACCGGCACATCACCATGAAAGATCTGGATGCACCGGATTTTGGCGGCGTGATTTTGGGGCAATCTGACGAACTGGTCTATGACGGCTGGCAGCAGGATATGTTGACAAAGGGATTTGAGATCCTCTACCGTGTATCACAGAAAGCAGAACTGCAAAGTAATGTGCGGGAGTGGTATCTCCATACATTTCCCACAGACGACCTCGGAAAAGATATTGCAGCAGATGTTGCTTTTTCCGATTTGTACGGAAGAAAATCCACAGAGATCTACGAGATCCTCGGCATAGAGGATTCTGTGATCCGTGAGCGTGTGGAAGATCAGCTGCGAGAGATCACAAGCCCGACAGAGAAAATCGAGATCCCCGTTGTCAAGAATCTGGCTCAACTCAAAAGAACTGTCAAAGCTGGCATGGAATTTGAGATTACTGACCACACCCGTCCGGAATACGTCGGAGAAAAAAGAATCATTACCGGTGTTTCTACCGTTGATTTTACTTCTCGTAAGCTTGACGAAACCGGAGAGCCATACGGCAAAGACATTCACATGGACTTTGGCAAGGCGAAGAACTGGAATTTTGACGAAAATGAACTGACTGCCTACCTGGAAGACGGCAGCTTGCTGATGCAGTTTCACTTTGTGGAACCGGGAATGCTTACAGAGAAAAGCAGAGATCCGGAACTTGACAAGGCGATCAATTACATCAACGACTTTTGTATGGACGAATACAGTTCCGAAGCAGATCTCTCAGACCTTTCCAACATCTTCATCGCCTACACCACAGATGAAGATACTGATATGGAAATTCAGGTGACGGCAGATTTGGAGCAATTCCGGATGCTGTATGCCTATGGAAATTCCATTGTCCGGACAGAACAGTACGAATCTCTGGAAGAAATGAACCGGAATGTGCTGTCGGTTCTGGATTTTAATGATCTGGTCACTCTGTCAGACGATGAAAAGGAATCCGTCCACACCGAGCCGCTTTCCAGAGAAGCAGCATTGCAGCTGGAACTCATGCGAGGAACGGGCTTTGTGGGCGGAAAATTCCGTGTTTCCAAATATTATGCCGATCGCCAGCCAAACCAAAAGGAATTTGCCGTATTTCTGAAAGATGAATACGGCATCGGCGGTCACAGCGGAATCACACCGATCTACATGGCGAACCATGGTGCGTCCGGCATAGAGATCGAACTCGAAACCCATGAGAAATACACTTACAAGTGGAACGAAGTCGCAAAAGAAACCGCTGCCTTGCTGGATGCAGGCACGTACATTACTTCAAAGGACATCCAACAGCACATTCGTGATGCCAAGGACACCATTGAACATTTTGATCCGGTGTACAACACACAGGCTTCTCTGGAACAGGCAAAAGCCGCTCTCCGGCAATACGAGCCGGAAGCTTTGGCAGAAGAAGCTGCTGCATCGGAAAAAAAGCCGGAAACCGTAACGGAAAGTGATGTTGCTGTTGGCGACCGATTCCGCAATCTGACTACCGGAGAGATCTGTGAAGTGGTCGGTCTGACCGGAGCATTGCCGTGGATCACAAGCGATTGCACTGTTTCCAGAACAAGCGGCAGCTTTGTGGTTACGGAAAACATCTCCTATGAGAAATTGCTGGATACCACTCTGTTTGAAAAGGCAGAACCGCAGACAGAAGTTTTGGAACAGGCAGAAGAACCTGTTTTTTCCGAAGAACAGCCGGAAAGCAATGCCGAACTGCCGCAGAATTACCGCATCACCTCAGATACACTGGGCATTGGACTGCCCAAAGAACGAATCGAAGCCAATCTGCTGGCGATCCGCACATTGCAGGAACTGGAAGCAGAACAGCGACCGGCAACAGAAGCAGAACAAGAGATACTGGCGGAATATGTGGGCTGGGGCGGTCTGAAACAAGTCTTTGAAACCTCCTCCAGTTACTATGACGAGGTGAAAGAACTGCTGTCCCCGGAAGAATATGCGGCTGCGAGAGAATCTACCCTGACGGCTTTCTATACGCCGCCTGCTGTGATTCGTGCAGTGTATCAGGAATTGGAACGGATCGGCATCACTTCCGGCGAGATTCTGGAACCGTCCTGCGGCATCGGGACATTTCTGGGACTTTGCCCGGAGAGTATGCAAAACTGTCATTTTTCCGGTGTGGAACTGGACAGCATCTCCGGCAGAATTGCACAGCAGCTGTATCCCCAGTCTGCAATTCAGGTCAACGGTTTTGAAAAGACCCATTTTCAGGACAATGCGTTTGTTGCCGCCGTGGGAAATGTTCCCTTCGGCGATTTTTCAGTATACGATGCCGCATACGACAGCCATCATTTTCTGATCCACGATTACTTTTTCGCCAAAACGCTGGACAAGGTATGCCCCGGCGGCATTGTTACACTGATCACCTCCAAAGGAACTATGGACAAGGAAAACGCATCTGTCCGACAGTATCTGGCAGAACGTGCAGAACTGCTGGGAGCAATTCGTCTGCCCAACACTACATTTAAGTATGCCGCCGGCACCGAAGTCACCTCAGACATTCTGTTTCTACGGAAGCGAACAGAGCCAATGACAGAACAGCCGGAATGGGTGCAGCTGAAACCAGATGCCAACGGCATCCGCATCAACGCATATTTTGCCGATCACCCGGAAATGATTCTGGGCGAAATGCAGATGACCAGCGGCAGATTTGGTGTAGAAAGCACTTGTGCAGACACGCTGCGGAATCCGCTGAGCATGGAACTGGAACGTGCCGTGAACCAGCTGCCCGTACCGCCTGTGCCTGTCCCTGTGACAGAATCGGTGGAAATACCGTTTGTTTCAGCGGAAAATGTGCGGAACTATTCCTATGCCGTTATGGACGGCAAGCTGTATTACAAAAAGGACGGCATCATGCTGCCGTTTTCGCCGGAACTGACCAATCTCACCAAGGCAGAACAAAAAAGCACAACAGATGCAGAAGCCAGAATTCGTGCTGCACTGCCGATTCGGGATTATCTGCGGGATCTGGTAACTTTGCAGCTGAACGGTGCGGAAGATACGGAAGTCCGCAGCAAGCAGCAGGAAATGGAGCAGTATTACGACCAGTTTGTGCAGCAGTACGACAGATTGACAGAAAAGAAAAACCGCAGGATTCTGGAAGTAGATACCGGTTACACGCTGCTGTCTGCACTGGAAAAAGTAGATGAAAAAGGCAAATTTGTAGAAAAAACTGACCTGTTCACGAAACGGACGATTCGCCAGAAGTATCAGATCACCAGTGCAGACACTGCACAGGATGCTCTGACCTACAGCATGAATGAAAACGCCTGCGTGGACATGGCATATATGCAGAATCTGACCGGAAAAACAGAAGAAGAATTGTACATGGAATTGCAGGGACTGATTTTCCGCAACCCGTCCTATGATGCTGCGGATCCGGATTCCCATGCGTACTTGCCGGCAGATGAGTATCTCTCCGGAAATGTACGGAAAAAGCTGACCATTGCAGAAGATGCCGCCAGAACGGATGCCGGATATGCCATTAATGTAGAACGATTACAGGCAGTGCAGCCCCAGTGGCTGGAAGCTGCCGACATCTTTGTACGTCTGGGAACCACATGGATTCCCACAGAGTACTACGAGCAGTTCGCCAAGGAAACCTTTGAAATCTCTTTCTGGAATCGGAATTTCCATGTGGAATTTGATGCTTTTTCCGGTTCCTATCGTGTCAGCGGACGGAGTACAGAAAAAGCCAATATCTCCATCAATGAGATCTACGGCACAAAACGTATGAACGCACTGGTACTGCTGGATACTCTGCTGAATTCCCGCCGTGTGGAAGTGGTAGACTACTACGAAGATCCCGACGGAAAAAAACGGCGGGTAGTCAACAAAGAACAAACCGAAGCGGCACAGATCAAGGCAGATGCCATCAAGGAACGCTTCTCTGAATGGATCTGGGAAGATCCAGACCGTCGGGAAACGCTCTGTCAGATCTACAATCAGACCCTCAACTGCATTCGTCCACGGGAATATGACGGCAGCATTTTACAGCTGCCAGGCATGAATCCGGATATTACTCTGCGACCGCATCAGAAAAATGCGGTTGCCAGAATCTTGTTTGGCAAAAACACGCTGCTGGCTCATGCGGTCGGGGCTGGGAAGACCTTTGAGATGATCGCTGCGGCACAGGAACTGAAACGGCTGGGACTTTGCCGAAAAAGTCTGGTCGTTGTTCCCAATCACCTGACAGAGCAGTTTGCATTGGATTACATCAAACTCTATCCCTCTGCCAATATCCTTGTGGCGACACAGGCGACTTTTGAGCAAGACAAGCGAAAAGAGTTCTTCACCAAGGCAATGCTGGGCGATTATGATGCCATTATTATGGGACACAGCCAGTTTACCATGATCCCTGTATCACCGGAACGGGAACGGGCGTTGCTCTGGCAGCAGGAAGATGAGATCACCAGAGGGATCGAGGAACTGAACAACTCCGGAAACGGACGCAGTTTCACCGTCAAGCAAATGGAGGCATCTCGGAAAAAGATCAAAAAGAAGCTGGAATCTTTGCAGGACAAAAAGCGAGATGATGATACGGTCTATTTCGAAGAACTGGGCATAGATCATCTGTTTTTGGACGAAGCCCATATGTTCAAGAATCTGGAGATCTTCACAAAAATGCAGAATGTGGGCATTTCCAGTGGTTCTTCCCGTGCATCAGACCTATATATGAAAGTACAGTATCTGGACGAGATCACCCACGGAAAAGGCTGCACTTTTGCCACCGGCACGCCAATCTCCAACAGTATTGCAGAAGCTTACACCTTTCAGAAATATCTCCAGCACGACACCTTGACCGAAATGGGTATGATCCACTTTGACTGCTGGGCTGGTAACTTCCTGGAAGCGGTCACTGCCGGTGAAGTCGCTCCGGAGGGCGGCAGATACCGTGTCAAGACCAGATTTTCCAAATTTCATAACTTGCCGGAACTGACCAACTTATTCCGGGAGATCGCAGACATTCAGACCGCAGATATGCTAAATCTGGACGTACCAAAAGCCGTTTTTCACACCGAAGTGCTGCCATCTTCCGAGATCCAGAAGCAGTTTATGCAATCCTTTATGGAACGTGCGGACAGAGTTCACGGCGGCGGTGTGGACAGTTCTGTAGACAATATGCTGTCCATTACCAACGACGGCAGAAGTCTGGCTCTGGATCAGCGACTGCTGAACCATAACTTGCCGGAATCGGAACACAGCAAGGCGATGGCGTGTGCCAAAAATGTATACCGTATCTGGCAGGAAACCAGCGAGCAGCGGTCTGCACAGCTGATCTTCTCAGATCTGTCCACACCGGACAAATCCAAGAGCAGCAAAGAATTTACCAACATCTATGACAGCATCAAAAACCATCTGATCGACATGGGTATCCCAGCGGAAGAAATCGCATATATCCACGAAGCAAGCACCAACAAGCAGAAAGAAGCCCTCTTTGAAAAGATACGAAAAGGAAAAGTGCGTGTGCTGCTCGGTTCTACGGAAAAGATGGGTGCAGGCACAAATGTACAGGAGCGTCTGATCGCATTACATCATATAGACGTACCCTGGCGTCCAAGCGACATCGAGCAGCGGGAGGGACGGATCATCCGACAGGGCAATCAAAACAAAGAAGTACACATCTATCGCTATGTCACAGAGGACACCTTTGATGCCTACAGTTGGCAGACTATCGAGCGGAAACAAAAGATCACCGGTCAGATCATGACATCCAAATCGCCGAACCGAGATGTAGAGGACGTGGACGATCGTGCATTGTCCTATGCTGAGGTCAAGGCAGTCTGCACCGGAGATCCTCGGCTAAAAGAGCAGATGGAACTGGACATTGAGGTTTCCAAGCTGAAAGCTTCCCGAAACAGCTGGAGAAATCAGCGGTATCGAATGGAAGACATGGTTCGGAATGAATATCCCAAGCAAATTCAGCAAAAGGAGCAATTCATTCAGCACTACACCGACGACATGAAGCACTATACAGAGCATTACACACCAAATGTGGACGGATTCTCGCCTATGTGCGTTCGTGGCGTGGTATACACAGAGCGGAAAAAAGCAGCTGCTGCACTGATGCAGGCGATCCGCAGCTTTGTCAAGCCGGACAATTCCAAGGCGGAGATCGGCGAATACTGTGGGTTTACTATGTTTGCACGGTTTGAGCCGCTGCAAAAGGGTTACACCATGACGTTGGAACATAGCGGTGTGCATCGACTGGAGCTGGGTGATGACAGTTCCGGAAACATCACCAGAATCGACAACGTACTCCGTGGTATCGAGGACAGAATTCGGAATGCTACGCACCAACTGGAGGATATTCAAACACAGCTGCACACGGCAGAAGTGGAGATCCAAAAACCATTTGCAAAAGAAGCAGAATATCAGGCAAAATCCAGCCGTTTGGCAGAACTGAATGCTGCATTACAGTTCCAGGACAAGGACGAGATCGTCAGCGAAGGTTCTGATGCACCGGAACAAAATGCTGCGGAACAGGAAAGAAAATCGAAAGACTGCGTTAGTCTATAACGAAAATCCGGATGTGCTATCTGTGCCGGAATATCAAATCGGGCGAGTAAGCTACTTGACAAATGGAACGAAATCGTGTATGGTATGAATAGAGAAATTGAATGCAGGAGGCGGATGAAATGATGGAAACCCGAAAAAGCGGTGATTTTCTCTCCCATGGAATGTGGTTGAAAAGTGTTGTCACAGAAGATGTCATTTTATGTGGTGTATCTGCACTGGAATATATGGGACTGTTCACTGGATATTTGAATGAACGAGTGATCGATGTTTACGCACGAAAAAAGGGCATTTACCAAAATATCAACTACAACCTTGTTCCAGATTTTCATGAAATAGAGTATTTCACACAAAATGGTTTACGCTGTACAACTTTTACGCAAACGGTAAATGATATGCTGCATCAAATCGGAGAAACAGACGATGCTGCTCTGACAGAAGCTTTGGCAACATATTACTTTGCACATGATGAGAGCTTTCAGGGATTGTGTATTTTCCCGGAAAATAAGGCAGCATTTGCGGAATTGGCAAGTATGGCGATGGTATATTATTAAAAGGAGTGGTTCCGATGGCAAAAAAATTTCGATGGATTGCAAATGACAATGTAATTGATATTTCTGATTTTTATGATAAACTTCCCGATGCAATCAAAGATATGATAAAAACAGCTGAAAAAGCAGATGAAGAAAACGATATGGGAGCATTTATGAGTATATCAGATGCCATTGAAAACTGGTCAAAAATGCTTGTACCTGACGTTTTGAATGTACATCAGTGGGATATGATTTGCGAAAAGTATATGTTTCCGGATTGAAGGGAGAAATTATGCAGCAAATATATAATCTTGATCCATACTTAACCAATGAGAGAAATGGCACATATGGTGGACAAGCTGGCGAAAAAGAAGGTATTACAATTGATGGAACATATTGGATTGTAAAGTACCCCAAAAGTACAAAAGGAATGCGTGGTGATGTGCTGTCATATATGACAGCACCGCTGTCTGAATATATAGGAAGTCACATCTATGAAATACTTGGAATTGACGTGCATCAAACTATTTTAGGAATCCGAAATGGCAAACTAGTAGTTGCCTGCAAAGATTTTTGTCAAAAAGAAGGCTCCCTTCGTGAAATTCGGACTTTGAAAAATGTATATAACAATGAACTCTCTAAGCAACTGGAAGAAAGCCTATCCTCTACCTCGGATTCACATCTAGTTGACCTTGAAGAAATCCTTCTGCACTTACGATACAACCCTATTCTCAGCAAAGTAAGCGGTATAACAGAACGATTTTGGACTCAAATGCTCATAGACATCCTAATTAATAATACAGATCGCAACAATGGAAACTGGGGTGTACTCTATGAGAATGATGCGTATCGTCTTGCACCTGTATTTGATAATGGTGCATCTTTTGCCAATAAATGTACAGAAAAGAGATTGGAATTGATGCTTAGTGATGAAACAAGAATACAATCAAGCATACAAAACACAGCGACAACCTATGGTTTAAAAGGGAAACCACTATTAGCAAGAGATTTAGAAACATTAAAATATCCAGGTCTTTTGTTAGCGGAAAAAAGAATGATTCCTGTAATTCAACTAAAAATGCAGGAAATCTACGATTTTATCGAGAATATTCCAGAAGCATATAATGGATACTTAGTTTGTTCACAAGCAAGAAAGCAATTTTACATGAAGTCTATGTCCAAAAGACTAGAAACTTTTTTGCTGCCAGCATTAGAGAATGCAAAGCAAGAAATCCTGAAAAAACGCCGCCAAAACCATTTGGGATTATAAAAAAATAGTTGACATTCTTGTGATGCTGTGCTATAATAGAAACGAAAAGAAATCATGTAAAGGCAATGCGTTCACGCAAAAAGAAAGCCCCCAGAGTTGCAGCTCTGAGGGCTTTCGCCTTATCCAAATGGATCAGGCAATTGTTAGGCTATTGTCGGGCTTACTTCCTGTCTAACCATTTGTAGACTTTATACAAGATAATGTCTACCATAACAGAAGTGAAAAGTGAAATCATGTAATACAGCAAATACGTTCACCTCCTTCCTGACGGAAGAAGCCGACTGTTCTATTATACCATATTGTAAGAGATGCTGTCAAATGACGGCATCTCTTTTTGTATCAAGTCGATTCTGCACAGACAAAGCCAGTATAACACAGAATCAATGATTTGTAAAATCTGCGATGACACAAGTTTACAGATTTTACAAGCAGGAACGTTTCTGGTATAATCGGAAAGAAAATATCGTGAAACCGGAAAAGAGATTCTGCTATGCCTACTGATTTTGCTGCACAACTATTTGATATTGATGGATTACATCTGACAAAAGTCGAATCCGATCGTAATACTGTCACACTCCATATTGAGATGGAGCGTCAGGAACAGCCTTGCCCAGAGTGCGGTGTTCTGACAGATGCAGTACATGACTATCGGCAGCAAAAAATCAAAGAGGTATCGATCCTCGGAAAAGAAACGACACTGATTTTGCGGAAACGTCGGTATGTATGCAAAAGCTGCTGCAAGCGTTTTCCGGAAAAGAATGACTTGTTGCCCAGATATGCCAGAATGACTGCACGTCTGACAAATCAGATCTGTTGGAAGCTGGAGAATGAATACTCGTTTTCCAGTGTTGCCAGAGAGGTTGGTACATCTGTTTCCACGGTGATCCGCACATTCGATCAAAATGTTTGCTTTGATGAATTACCAGTTTTGGAGCAGTCTGTTGCAATCGATGAGTTTAAGGGAAACACTGGACGGGAAAAATATCAGTGCATTGTTACAGATCCGGAAAAGAAAAAGGTGCTGGACATTCTACCAGACCGGCACAAAAGGGATGTCAAATCGTATTTCTTACAGTGGAAAGAAAAAGCAAGAGAAAAGGTCACACGTTTCATTTCCGATATGTGGAAGCCCTATCAGGATACGGCAGCAGAGGTGTTCTCCAATGCAGTGCGAGTGGTAGACAAGTATCACTGGATTCGGCAAGTCATTTGGGCGTTTGAAGCGATCCGGAAACAAGAGCAAGCAAAACTCAGCCGCAAGGAGCGGTTACAGTTTAAGCGTTCCAGAGTGCTGCTGAACAAGCGGTTTGACTATCTGAAAGAAGAAGATCAGGAACACGTAACTGCCATGCTTCAGCTGTCAGAGCGGCTGCACAAAGCCCACCGCATCAAAGACGACTTCTTACAAGTGCTGGACTGTGATACCGGAGAAGCAGCAGAACAGACATTAGACCTTTGGCTAAGCCTTGCCAGAAACAGCGGATTGAAAGAGTTTGTCGCTTGCTGTGACACGATAGAAGAATGGAAGCCGGAAATCCTCCATTCGTTCGATTGCCCTTACACCAATGGTTACACAGAGGGCTGCAACAATCGAATCAAGGTGCTAAAGCGAAATGCCTATGGGTATCGTAACTTTGGACGTTTCCGAAATCGTATCCTGCATATGTTTTCTGGCTCTTACAGACGGCGAGAAACAGAAAAAGCTGCCCAAAATGGGCAGCCGTAAAAACAAGAGCATATATTATACCATAAAATAAAACGTTTGTCAAATCTGCAAAAAGGTCAAATCGCAGATTTTACAAGTCTGTTCTTTTGTGGTATAATATATTCAAGATCAAACGATAGTTTGATCTTGGGTAGTAAACCATCTGTAGCTTGACAAGTGAATACAGCAGGAGCAAATACAGAGATCTGCGTCCAGGATAACGTGATGCAAATCACCACCGCATTCCCGAAGTATCGGGTTGTGATGCAGCGGAAAGCACGCCATGACACACCTACTATTCAATTCCAATCAGGTAGAGAGCGAGAATGACAGACCGCAAAGTCGATGATCAGATCGACTGCATAGGATACATACGCAGATCAATTGACAAAAGATACTCTGTTCCGACAGGAATAGCCGTGGGAAGTAAACCCTCCGGTGGCTGAGATGCCGTGGTTGCTGCCTTGATACGCAGCCGTTTGCACCTGTTTACAGATGGATTTTACTACCCCAACATTTGCAAAAGAGCCCAAATTTTTACCGCGGGTAAAAACAATTCCGAGCTTGCCAAGCCAGCCTGCTCCAGGTGACGGAAGCTTTCCGCCGGATTTTTCTTTTCCCTCTTTTGTCGGCTTTGCTGATGTATCATCAAATGCATTCAGATACAGCAGCCATCTTGCCGCCTGTGCATAGGATAGTGCTGTCTTTTCTTCGCCAAAATAAGAGGAAAACAATCGGACCTTATTACCGCTCTCCGAAATTTCACCATTCAATTTGGAAGCACCATACTGCGTGCCGCATGCCAGCCCTGCCACCTGTCCAAAAGGTCTTTCCGGATGAAACAGCCAGAACCGTTCATGCCATTTTTCCAGATATTCGCGAATCGGTTCCTCCGGAAGCTGACCAAGTTCCCAAAGATCTGTCCACCTCTCAACTGCTTCTTCTTCGTCTTCCAGTTCTGCCGCATTGCCGTCCGCATCGACTCTGGAAAAAACCGTATGCAGCACTGCAAGCATCAGACGAAGAATGACAATATCCTGCGTTGGCAATTCACCGCTTAGCGAGGTATATTGATGTGCGTGAAGAAGTGCGTCTGTCAATGACACTTCATGCACCTGACAGGAATCATCTCTCACGCGTATCCACGGTTCGTCCAGTAAATTGAATTCGATTTCTTTCATGAACACTCCTCCTTAAAGCTTTTAGGCAATACCGCACAAAGATTGTGCGACAGATGCGTCGTCAAATTTTTCGTCAGATGAAACAAAAAGCGGAGTGAATACTGGATGTATTCACGAGCATTTTTGTGAAATATGACGGGAAATTTGCAAGCAGATGGTGTGCAAAGTCGCCAGACGCTCTTTGTGCGGTATTGCCCCTATTCGGCAGCTTTCCAATACTCCAGACCATTTTCAAAACTGTAGTGCAATTGGAATCCCATCAGTTCCCCGTTCATTTCCTCATCGAGAAACAAAACAAGCTGACCCTTGAGCCAATGAGAATTCTGCCAATTTTCCACATAGGGAAGACACTGCTTTTCCAGTTCGTGAATCGTCCGGTCGATGCTCCACTTCTGGCTGAACACTGTCGGCAGCCGCAGCTTCTGCTCTGCAATTTCTCGACACTCTGCCTCGTCCGGAAACGCCTCTGTTTTCCTGCCGCCATGCTGATTGGGCAAGAAGCAAATGCTGCCGTCTTTCATACGCCGCATCAGCAGCACTTCTATGGAAGAAATCCCGTCCCGAACAGCTGCCTCCACTTCACATTCATTTTTATCTTCTATATCGCGGGACAACAGCCGGTGTATATCTTTTCCCGTAGGTTTTCCGATCCGGAAACAGCGTGCACGCCGTTTTTGGATTTCCTGTTGATTATGATATGTCTGATACATCGCATCGTCCTCGGAAAACGTATAGACTGCCTGCACAAGGGGCGATATATCGTCCGGAAGCACAATGCTTTCAGGCAGGTTTTCCTCTGTTCGATGCAGCAGGAAATCGCCGTATATCTTTTTAGACGCGGTATTTTCCCCATGCAGTTCGTCCATGATGACATAGCAGACCGGAGTTTTCACAACTTCCGGTCTTTGTTCCCG
>ENA-ORVG01001724-ORVG01001724.1-human-gut-metagenome-genome-assembly--contig:-NODE-1724-length-24305-cov-4.837567_pt1 | contig 24305 bp, 20 predicted proteins | sample MGYA00242091_ERZ509233 | MGnify/ENA primary metagenome ERZ509233 (study PRJEB26280, sample SAMEA2338840) | human gut metagenome | biome: human gut; feature: human-associated habitat; material: faeces... | reverse complement strand
TTTATTGCTTATTATCCGCACCCAAAAAGTTGCATTTATAAGTTGAACTCAAGTTCTTAAAAGGTTACATTTTGCAAAGAAAAAATTTTTTGGTGTGAATGGCAAAGATTTACAAAAAGAATTCCTTTTTACATCGCAATTCGGGAAGTTATGCTATATTTGTAGACAGAGAAATCATTTTTTTGAGAAAAACGTCTGAACATGATGAAAAAAATACAAAGAGGATTATTCCCCTCTGTCGTGTGTGGCTTGTTTTCCACCATGATGCTACCGGGGTGTATCGGAAACGGGACAGCCGGAGGAAACGAAGTTTCAGTGGATTCCATTCCTATGGATACGACTGTGTATCTGGATGAAGCCAATACGGAATCACCTAAATGCCAGATAAAAATCAATTTTAAATATTTAAAGTCGGCCGATAAGAACGATTCACTGACACAGGTAATCAATCAGGTGCTGGAAGATGCTTTTTCAAGTGCACATGCCAGAGCAGCTTCTCCACGGGCCTTTGTCTCGTCTATCAAGGAAAGCCTGGCAGGTGATTACCTGAAGGATGTGCAGGGAAGTTATCAGACCGACTTGAAGAACGGAATGAAGCCTGATGAAATTCCTAACTGGTATAACTACGAATATGAGATAAATTCGGAGCTGCAAGAAGGTAAAGACAGTATATGGAATTATGCCGTCACTACTTTCCAATATACCGGAGGCGCACATCCCAACACATGGGCACAGTGGGTTAACATTGATGCGGCCAATGGGAAAAAGCTGGACAAGAGCGAAGTGTTTGCCAAAGGAACTGAAGAGGATATCTGCCGGCTGATTCTGGACAAACTGCTGGCAGAAGCCAATAAAAAGCTGGAGACAGATACACTGACCTGTGTAGAGGGACTTCAGGCGGTAGGTATCTTGTTGGACACGGACTTGTATGTGCCCGATAACTTCCTGCTCGAAAAAGAAGGAGTGACATTCCTTTATAACACCTACGACATTGCACCTTATTACATGGGACGCTTCCAACTGACGGTTCCCTATGAAGAAATCAATACTTATTTAATCAAGAAATAATCGTACATGGACATTATCTTAAAATATTTTCCTAACCTGAGCGAGGTTCAGCAACAGCAGTTTGCAGCTTTGTATGACCTATATACCGATTGGAACAGCAAAATCAACGTGATTTCGCGAAAAGACATTACCAACCTGTATGAGCATCATGTGCTGCATTCATTAGGCATTGCCAAGGTTATGCAGTTCCGTCCGGAGACTACCGTGATGGATTTGGGTACCGGCGGTGGTTTCCCTGGAATTCCGCTGGCTATTCTCTTTCCGGAAACACATTTCCATCTGGTAGACAGCATCGGCAAGAAAGTGAAGGTGGCTACTGAAATAGCCAATGCCATCGGCTTGAAGAACGTCACTACCCGTCATTGCCGTGCGGAGGAAGAAAAGCAATTGTTCGACTTCGTGGTAAGCAGGGCCGTCATGCCGCTGACCGACTTGCTGAAAATTATCCGCAAGAATATCAAGAAGGAACAGCACAATGCCCTCCCCAACGGACTGATTTGCCTGAAGGGCGGTGAACTGGAACGGGAAGTCATGCCTGTAAAGCACCAGACACTTATGTATGATTTGAAGGATTATTTTGAAGAAGAATTTTTTGAGACCAAGAAAGTGGTTTATGTCACAATCAACGGATAATCGATATGAAAATTAAGACATTTGAATTCAATATGTTTCCGGTCAACTGCTATGTGGTGTGGGACGAGGAAACGCTGCAGGCAGCTGTAATTGATGCCGGATGTTATTATCAGGAAGAGCAGCAGACATTGAAGAAGTTCATTGCAGAAAACGGACTTACGGTGACGCACTTGCTGAATACGCATTTGCATCTGGATCATATCTTCGGCAATGCGTTTATGCTCAGAGAGTTTGGAGTCAGTGCCGAAGCCGGAAAGGAAGATGAATTTCTGTTGCCGAGAACGGCAGAGTATTGCCGCATGTTCGGTTTCCCTCTGAACGAGGAGCCTCCTGCATTGGGCGGCTATGTGCATGACGGCGACCTGATAAAAATAGGAAATATAGAACTGAAGGCGCTTGCCGTGCCCGGCCATTCTCCCGGAAGCATGGTGTTCTATTGTGAAGCGCAGCACTGCATGTTCAGCGGTGATGTATTGTTCCGGGGCAGCATCGGGCGTGCAGACCTGGAAGGCGGAAACTTTGACCAGTTGAGGGAAAGTATCGTGGCACGTTTGCTGACACTCCCTGACGAGACAATGGTGTATCCGGGTCATGGAAATCCCACTACCATCGGCTATGAAAAGATGAACAATCCTTTCTTCCGCTGATGCGTTATTCTTTTGCTTGAAAACCATAAATCTTACCTTAATAATCATGAAAACAACGACATTCGCAAACAGACACATCGGCATCGGGGAAGAGGAACTTCCGCTGATGCTGAAAAAAATTGGAGTAAGCAGTCTGGATGAACTGATAGAGAAAACCATTCCTGCCAATATCCTGCTAAAAGAACCTTTGAAACTGGGAGCTGCCATGACGGAACGTGAATTTGCTGAACACATCGGCAAACTGGCAGCCCGGAACAAGCTATATAAGACGTATATCGGATGTGGGTGGTATGACACGGTGACTCCGGCAGTCGTTCAGCGTAACGTGTTTGAAAATCCGGTTTGGTACACTTCCTATACGCCCTATCAGGCTGAAATTTCCCAGGGACGACTGGAAGCGTTGCTGAACTTTCAGACGGTAATCAGCGATCTGACTTCCCTTCCGCTGGCCAACTGTTCTCTGCTGGATGAAGCGACGGCTGCAGCGGAAGCAGCTACGATGATGTACGGACTGAGAAGCCGTGCGCAACAGAAAGCGCAGGCCAACGTGCTGTTTGTAGATGAAGAAATATTCCCTCAGACGCTGGCAGTTATTCGTACCCGGGCCATTCCGCAGGGAATGGTAGTAAAGGTAGGCAGTTACAAGAACCTGACTTTTACGCCGGATATTTTCGGTTGCATCGTGCAGTATCCGAATAATAGCGGAAGCATAGAAGACTATCGGGAATTTGCCGAACAGGCGCATGCTGCCGGATGCAAGGTGGCCGTAGCAGCCGATATTCTGTCGCTTGCCCTGCTGGTTCCTCCCGGTGAATGGGGAGCCGACATTGCTTTCGGTAGTTCACAGCGTCTGGGCACACCGATGTTCTATGGAGGACCTTCTGCGGCTTATTTCGCTACACGTGATGAATACAAACGAAACATGCCGGGACGTATCATCGGTCTGTCAAAAGACAAATACGGTCATCTGTGTTACCGTATGGCCTTGCAGACTCGCGAGCAGCACATCAAGCGTGAAAAGGCTACTTCCAATATCTGTACGGCACAGGCGCTGCTGGCTACCATGGCCGGATTCTATGCCGTTTATCACGGACCTGACGGCATAAAGGAGATAGCCAATCATGTGCATGCCGTGGCTTTCTGGCTGGCAGAACAGCTCACGAAGCTGGGATATAAATTGCAGAACGAAAATTTCTTTGATACACTGAGAATACAGTTGCCGGACAACGTAACCATTCAGGAAGTGCGCACTATTGCCTTGAGCAAGGAAATAAACCTGCGCTATTTTGATAATGGCGATGTGGGTATCAGTGTCGATGAAACTACTACGCAGGCAGATGCTACGCTGATTCTGAATCTGTTTGCCGTAGCGGCAGAAGAACCGATGCATGATGTCTGTGCCATACCGGAAAAGGCTCCTGTTGCCGCACAGTTCCAGCGTCTGAGCACGTACCTCACTCACGAAGTCTTCCAGAAGTATCACACCGAAACGGAAATGATGCGTTACATCAAACGTCTGGAACGGAAGGATATCTCGTTGGCTCATTCCATGATTTCATTGGGCTCTTGTACCATGAAACTGAATGCGGCATCCGAAATGCTGCCTCTTAGCAATGCGGCCTGGATGAACCTTCACCCGTTGGTTCCGGAAGACCAGGCTGCGGGATACCAGGCTTTGATTCACAATCTGTCGGAACAGCTAAAAACAATTACAGGCTTTGCAGGCGTATCTCTCCAGCCGAACTCTGGTGCAGCAGGTGAATATACGGGCTTGCGTGTGATTAGAAGTTACCAGGAAAGTATCGGACAGGGTAACCGCCGACTGGTATTGATTCCGGCATCGGCACATGGCACCAATCCGGCTTCGGCTGTACAGGCTGGTTACGAACCGCTGACGTGTGCTTGCGATGAAAATGGAAATGTGGATTTGGAAGATTTGCGTGCGAAGGCTGAAGCACATAAGGATGAACTGGCAGCTTTGATGATTACTTATCCGTCTACTCATGGTATTTTTGAGGAAGAAATCAAGGAGATTTGTGAGATTATCCATGCGTGCGGTGCACAGGTTTATATGGACGGAGCCAACATGAACGGACAGGTGGGACTGACCAATCCGGGTACTATCGGAGCAGACGTGTGTCACCTGAACCTGCATAAGACATTCGCCAGCCCTCACGGTGGTGGCGGTCCGGGTGTAGGTCCGATTTGTGTGGCCGAGCATCTGGTTCCTTTCCTTCCGGGACATGTCAGCACGGGCAATCCGCAGAATGAAGTATCTGCTGCTCCTTACGGAAGTGCCGGTATCCTGCCGATTACTTACGGCTACATCTGCATGATGGGAGCAGAAGGCCTGAGAAGAGCGACTCAAACGGCAATTCTGAATGCCAACTACCTGGCTGCTTGCCTGAAAGATGCGTATGGAGTGGTATACCGCGGAAAGAACGGTTTCGTAGGTCATGAAATGATTCTGGAATGCCGGAAGATACACGAAGAAAGCGGAATCTCGGAAAATGATATTTCCAAGCGTCTGATGGACTACGGTTACCATGCACCTACCCTCTCCTTCCCTGTACACGGTACGCTGATGATTGAGCCGACGGAAAGTGAAAGTCTGGCAGAACTGGACAACTTTGTGGATGTCATGGTACATATCCGTGAAGAAATTGCAGAGATTGAGACTGGAAAGGCCGACAAAGAAGACAACGTATTGGTGAATGCTCCTCATCCGGAGTACGAGATTGTAGGAGATGCTTGGACTCATCCTTATGGACGAGCTAAGGCGGCTTATCCGATTCAGAGTGTAAGAGACAACAAATTCTGGATTAACGTAGCACGTATCGATAATACATTGGGCGACCGTAAGTTGCTGCCTACACGTTACGGAAGCTTTGAATAAGGCCTTTAAAGTCACGTTGGCTTGATATAAAAATAAGAAGAGCCACTGCATTCCTTCATCAAAGAGGGACCTGCAATGGCTCTTTTCATATAGAACCGGGAATGGCATTAACTGTTTTTCCGCATAAGGAGGATACATGTTCAGGTGTTATCCTGACAAAATTTGAATCATTTGAGTAGTCTTAGAAGAAAAATGAAAGTTTTTGTTTGGTTTTAGTTTATTATTTCTATATTTGTGCATCAAACAACGAAAAATAATATGAAAAACGACCAAATGTACTTGCATCCTGAAGTGGAAACCTTGTCGAGACCGGACATTGAGAAACTTCAGTTGAAACGGTTGAAAGCAACCATCGACCGTTGTATGCATTCTCCGTTCTACAAGGAACGCTTTCAGCAATGCGGCATCAAACCGGAAGATATACAGTCACTGGAGGATTTACAGAAAATTCCTTTCACTACCAAACAGGATTTGCGCGACCATTATCCGTTCGGGCTTTCTGCCGTGCCTTTGGAAGAGGTAGTCCGTCTTCATTCTTCCAGTGGCACCACAGGAACTCCTACCGTGATTCTGCACACACAGCACGATTTGGAAGAATGGGCCAATGCCGTGGCGCGCTGTCTGTATATGGTGGGACTGCGTAAGGGAGATATTTTTCAGAACTCTTCCGGCTACGGTATGTTTACCGGAGGACTGGGCTTCCAGTATGGTGCCGAACGTCTGGGTATGCTGACTGTTCCGGCTGCTGCCGGCAATACCAAGCGGCAGATTAAGTTTATCACTGACTTTGGTACTACCGCTCTTCATGCCATCCCGAGTTATGCCGGCCGTTTGTATGAAGTGATGGAAGAGATGCACATTGACCCGCGCCGTGATACTCATCTGAAGACCTTGATTATCGGGGCCGAACCACACTCTGACGAACAGCGCCGCCGTATTGAACAAATGTTGGGCGTGAAAGCCTACAACTCTTTCGGTATGTCGGAAATGTGTGGCCCAGGTGTTGCTTTTGAATGCATGGAACAGAACGGACTCCACATCTGGGAGGATTATTATATCGTAGAAATTGTGGACCCTGTCACACTGGAACCGGTACCCGAAGGCGAAGTGGGCGAACTGGTGCTCACCACCATCAACCGTGAAGCAATGCCGCTACTGCGTTACCGTACGCGCGACTTGACCCGTATCCTTCCGGGCGATTGTCCATGCGGACGCCATCACAAGCGTCTTGACCGAATGAAAGGCCGCAGTGACGACATGATGATTCTTAAGGGTGTCAATATCTTCCCGATTCAGATTGAGAACATCTTGCTGCAGTTTAAGGAACTGGGCAATGAGTACCTTATTACGCTGACCAACCTTGATGCGAACGATGAGATGACGGTGGAAGTAGAATTGAATGACTTTACCGATGACTATGGATTCCTTCAGAACCTGACTAAGGAAATTACCCGACAGTTGAAAGACGAGATCCTGATTACCCCGCGCGTGAAACTGGTGCCTAAAGGAAGCCTGCCCGTACAGGAAGGAAAAGCCGTGCGCGTGAAAGATTTACGAAAAACATTGATTTAAAAATAAAAGAGTATGACCATACACCAATTATCTGTTTTTGTAGAAAACAAGTCGGGCACACTGCTTCAGGTGCTTGAACTACTGAAAGAAGCGCATATCCAGTTGATTGCTTCTACCATATCCGATACCGTAGAGTACGGTATCTACCGTATTATCTGTTCTGAGCCATTGCGTGCCTACGAGGTACTGAAGGATGCGGGCATTTCAGCTAACGTATCCGAAGTGTTTGCCATCAGTCTGGATAATGAGCCGGGACGGGCTGCCGATGCCATCCGCAGCTTCAGCGAAACAGGCATAGGTATCTCCTACCTCTATTCCTTCTTGTTGGGAGGAAAAGGCATACTGGTATTCCGTACCGACAACACGGAGAAAACGCGTGAAGTGATACTGGAAAAGAAACTTCAGTACATTGAAGAAGAAAATCTGATGAAGATGGCCTAACGGAAAGTCAGGCGGCGGTTGCAAATGAAATTGACGGCACCATAAATAAAGAGCCCGAGGAATTGTGCCAGGTATTCATTGCAGTGAAGAAGCTCTACGAGCATTAGAAGAAAAAGGAACTGCGCACTATAAGCCAGTGCGAAAGCACCAATAAAAAATAGCATCTGATGCCAGATGCTATTTTTTTTGTCATCTGTTTCAAGCGGAAAAATCCAGTATTTGCACCAGATAAAGTTGTGTATCTGTGCCACGATATATGCGCATATATTAGCTATAATATAGCTCTCGCCCTCGATGTGCATCAACAGCCATACCACGAAAGCTGCAATCAGGGCATTGAGCGTTCCTATTATTGCAAAGCGTATAATCCGTACCGATTCCTTCATCTAGTATGTTACTTGATTTTTCTTCTCGAAACGTTATTAGTTGTTTTCTTTCAATTCAATTTTCAGGTTCAGTTCATCCAGCTGTTTCTGGTCGAGGAAGCCAGGAGCATCCAGCATCACGTCACGTCCGGAGTTGTTCTTCGGGAAGGCGATGCAGTCGCGGATAGAATCCAGACCGGCAAACAGAGATACCCAACGGTCAAGTCCGTATGCCAGACCACCGTGAGGAGGTGCACCAAACTTGAAGGCATTCATCAGGAAGCCGAACTGTTCTTGTGCTTTCTCTGGAGTGAATCCCAAAATCTCGAACATCTTAGCCTGCAATGCTGAGTCGTGGATACGGATAGAACCACCACCAACTTCCACACCGTTGATAACCATGTCGTATGCATCGGCACGAACGGCAGCCGGATCGGTATCCAGCAAAGGAATATCCTCGTCTTTCGGGTGAGTGAACGGATGGTGCATAGCCATCAGGCGGCCTTCTTCTTCGCTCCATTCGAACATCGGGAAGTCTACTACCCACAGGCAAGCAAACTTGTTCTTGTCGCGCAAGCCCAGCTGGTTACCCATCTCCAGACGCAGTTCGCAAAGCTGCTTGCGGGTCTTCATGGCATCGTCACCACTCAGAATCAGAATCAAGTCACCCGGTTTAGCACCGAATGCTTCTTTCATCTTCTGCAGCACTTCCTGACTGTAGAACTTGTCTACGCTTGACTTCACGGTACCGTCTGCTTCAATACGTGCATATACCATACCTTTGGCACCAATCTGCGGACGCTTTACGAACTCTGTCAACTGATCCAGCTGCTTGCGAGTGTAGTGAGCTGCACCTTCTGCACAAATACCACCGATATAAGCTGCATTGTCGAATACTGAGAAACCATAGCCTTTCAGCACATCCATCAGTTCGACGAACTTCATGCCGAAACGCAAATCCGGTTTGTCACTTCCGTAATATTTCATGGCATCTGCCCACGGCATACGCAGGAACGGTTCTGTAAGTTCCACTCCGCGAAGTTCCTTGAACAAATGCTTGGCCATACCCTCAAAAGTATTGATGATGTCTTCCTGTTCTACGAAGCTCATTTCGCAGTCAATCTGTGTGAACTCAGGCTGACGGTCTGCACGAAGGTCTTCATCACGGAAACATTTTACAATCTGGAAATAACGGTCGAAGCCGGAAACCATTAGCAGCTGCTTCAAAGTCTGCGGAGACTGAGGCAATGCATAGAATTGTCCCGGGTTCATACGTGAAGGAACCACGAAGTCGCGTGCACCTTCCGGAGTAGAACCAATCAGCATCGGAGTTTCCACTTCCAGGAAGCCCTTGCTGTCCAGATAACGGCGAACTTCCATTGTCATGCGGTGACGGAGTTCCAGGTTCTTGCGTACAGCAGTACGGCGCAAGTCCAAATAACGATATTTCATACGAAGGTCATCTCCCCCGTCCGTATTGTCTTCAATAGTGAAAGGCGGTGTCTGGGCTGAATTCAGGATATTCAGTTCCGATACGATGATTTCAATTTCTCCCGTCGGGATATTGGCATTTTTGCTGGAACGTTCGCTTACTGTTCCTTTCACCTGAATCACGAATTCACGTCCCAGGTGGTTGGCACGCTCACAAAGTTCGGCGTTCACTTCTGTATTGAACACGAGCTGCGTAATACCATAGCGGTCGCGGAGGTCCACAAATGTCATTCCTCCCATCTTACGTGCACGCTGCACCCATCCGGCCAGTGTCACGTTCTTGCCTGCATCGGCGAGTCGTAACTCACCGCAAGTATGACTTCTAAACATATCTTTATTAAATGTTAGTTTTATCTAATTGACGGGCAAAGTTAGCATCTATTTTTCATTTATGCAATAAAAATCCCCCCTCAAAGGTCGAATAAGAATGAATAAAGAATGCATATTTCGGTAAATTCTTTGAATAAATAAAAGGACTATTCTAAAAAATATATACATTTGCTTTGCAATTACTCAAATTAAGACAAACTTTATTCCAAATTTATGGCAACAGAACATGTAAAATGCCTGATCATCGGATCAGGTCCCGCAGGATACACGGCCGCTATCTATACTAGCCGTGCCAATCTTTCTCCCGTACTTTATGAAGGTATACAACCTGGTGGTCAGCTTACCATTACTACCGAAGTAGAAAACTTTCCCGGCTATCCGGATGGTGTAACCGGTCCGGTGCTGATGGACGACCTGAAAAGACAGGCTGAACGTTTCGGTGCCGACATTCGTAACGGTATTGTAACTAAAGCTGATCTGAGCAAGGCTCCTTATACATTTGTGATAGACGACGAAAAGGAAATCACCGCCGACACCGTGATTATTTCTACCGGTGCTACGGCTAAATATCTGGGATTGGAAGACGAAAAGAAATATGCAGGTATGGGCGTAAGTGCCTGTGCCACTTGCGACGGCTTTTTCTACCGCAAGAAAACCGTAGCCGTAGTAGGCGGTGGCGATACTGCCTGCGAGGAAGCTGTGTACCTGGCAGGACTGGCCAGCAAGGTATATCTTGTGGTACGTAAGCCGTTCCTCCGGGCTTCTAAAATCATGCAGGAACGTGTACTGAATCATCCGCACATTACCGTATTGTTTGAACACAATGCTGTAGGCTTGTTCGGCGATAACGGTGTGGAAGGCATGCACGTAGTGAAACGCATGGGTGAAGCCGACGAAGAACGCTACGATGTGGCTATTGACGGATTCTTCCTGGCTATCGGTCACAAACCGAATTCAGACATTTTCAAACCGTGGGTGAAAACCGATGAAACCGGTTATATCATTACTGAAGGCAACACACCTTGCACCGGTATTCCGGGCGTATTTGCTGCAGGTGATGTAGCCGATCCGCATTACCGCCAGGCCATTACAGCAGCCGGAAGCGGATGCAAGGCAGCCATCGAAGCCGAGCGCTATCTTTCTGCCAATGGGCTTCTTTGATTACTCACAACCTAAATAAAAACTACGATGAAAGTTTTGAAAAGAACTTTTGCGACGGTAATTTTTGTGGGAGGTGCGATGACCGCATTTGCCCAGCAGATGCCGCCCATTCCGACCGATCCCAACGTGCGTATCGGTAAGTTAGAAAACGGATTGACTTACTACATCCGTCACAATGAGTTGCCCGACAATCAGGCCGACTTCTACATTGCACAGAAAGTAGGTTCTATCCTGGAAGAAGACAACCAGCGTGGTCTGGCGCACTTCCTGGAGCACATGTGTTTCAACGGAACCACTCACTTCCCCGACAACCTGCTTCGTGAATACCTCGAAACTATCGGTGTGAAGTTTGGAGCCAACCTGAACGCATATACTTCAGTTGATGAAACTGTGTATAACATCTCTAACGTACCGGTTATCCGTGACGGAATCGTAGACTCTTGTCTGTTGATTTTGCACGACTGGGCCAACGACCTGACGCTTGCTCCGAAAGAAATCGACAAGGAACGTGGTGTTATCCACGAAGAATGGCGTACACGCACAGGAGCCATGATGCGTATGTATGAAAAGGTATTCCCTGCCATGTATAAAGACAGTAAGTATGCCTACCGTCTGCCTATCGGAACAATGGAAGTGATAGACAACTTCCCCTACCAGGCATTGAGAGACTATTATGAGAAATGGTACCGTCCAGACCAGCAGGGTATTGTGGTAGTGGGCGATATCAATGTGGACAGCATTGAAGCAAAAATCAAGAAGATGTTCTCTCCGATTGAAATGCCGGCCAACGCTGCAGAACGTACCTACTTCCCTGTACCCGACAATGATGAACCTATCATTACCGTGGCAAAAGACAAGGAACAGCAGGTGCCCATCGTATATCTGTTCCACAAACACGATGTAGTGCCTAACGACCAGAAGAACAACATGGGTTATTTGGTTATGAACTACATGGTTTCTTCTATCGAAAGCATGCTTAACAGCCGTTTGAACGAGTTGACCCAGCAGGCTAACCCGCCGTTTATCGAAGCAGGTGTACAGGATGGAGATTACCTGGTAGCTAAGACAAAAGGAGCATTTGCGGCTTTTGCAGCAGCCAAGGAAGACGGCATTATCCTGACTACAGAAACATTGATGCGCGAAATTGAACGCGTGCGTCAGTTTGGTTTCACAGCCAGCGAATATGCCCGTGCGAAAGCTGATTACCTGCGCGGATTGGAATCTGCTTACAATGAACGTAACAAGCAGCGTAATGCCAGCTATGTCAATGAATACGTTCGTCATTTCATTGACAATGAACCGATTCCGGGCATTGAAAATGAATATGCCATCATGAATCAGATTGTACCGAACATTCCGGTAGAAGCTGTCAATCAGGTAATGAAGCAGCTTATTACAGAGAAAAACATCGTGTTGAGCGTATTCTGTCCGGAGAAAGACGGTATGAAATACCCGACGGAAGCTGAACTGAAAGCTGTAATTGATAAGGTGAAAGCTGAAAAGCTGACAGCTTATGTAGACAAGGTATCCGATGAACCGCTGATGAAGGAAAAACCGCAGGCTGGAAAGGTAGTGAAGACAGAACAGGGTGTGTTCGGTTCTACTATCCTGACACTGAGCAACGGTGTGCGTGTCATTCTGAAACCGACAGATTTCAAGGCCGACGAAGTACGTATGCAGGCCTTCAGTCCGGGTGGAACTTCTTTGTTCAACGATAAAGATGTATTGCAGTTCGCTCTGATCAGCCAGATTGCTTCATTGGGTGGACTGGGCAACTTCAATTCTGTAGACCTGGATAAAGTATTGGCCGGAAAGATGGCATCAGCCAGCGCAATGGTCAACACCTATTCAGAAGGATTGTCAGGAAGCTGCTCTCCGAAAGACTTGGAAACCATGCTGCAGCTGACTTACCTGCGCTTCACTGCGCCGCGTATGGACCAGGAAGCCTTCACTTCTTTCATCACACGTAACAAGGCTGCTCTGGCTAATCAGGAAGCTGACCCGATGACTGCATTCAGCGATTCTATCAACGTAGCACTTTACAACCGTCATCCGCGTGCGTTGTCTATGAAAGCCGACATGCTCGACAAGATTGACTACAACAAAGTGATGGAATTCTACAAGAACCGTTTTGCGGATGCCAGCGACTTTACCTTCATCTTGGTAGGTAACGTAGATGCAAAAACAGCTACTCCGCTTATCGAACAGTACTTGGGTGCACTGCCTGCTATCAAGCGTAACGAAAAGTTCCGCGATACAGGTCTGGCTATCCGCAAAGGACACTTCGAAAATAACTTCGTGAAGGAACTGGAAACTCCGAAGGCTACTGTGCTGATGGTATATTCTGGCGACTGCAAGTATGATTTGAAGAACAACCTGCAGATGAGCATGCTCGGCCAGCTGTTGAACATGGTTTACCTGCGTACCGTACGTGAAGATGCCGGTGGAACATACGGCGTAAGCTGTAGCGGAAGTCTGAGCAAGTATCCGACAGAGAAAGGTGCCTTCCAAGTATACTTCGATACTGACCCGAACCGTCGTGAAGAAATGGTGAAACTGATTAACGAAGGTATTCAGGAATTCATCGAAAAAGGTCCGGTTAGCGAAGACCTGAGCAAGGTGAAGGAATACATGCTGAAGACTTACAAGCAGAACCAGAAAGAAAACGGTTACTGGATGAATATCCTGAACACTTACTACTGGGAAAATCTGGATATGAATACCGGTTACGAAGCCACAGTAAATGCTATTAGCGGTGACGACCTGAAAGCCTTTGCCAAGACCTTCTTCGGACAGAAGAACGAAGTGGAAGTCAGCATGAGTTCTCCGGTACAGAAATAATGAAACTGTGAAACTACTCCGATTATGCTATTAACCGAAATACGGAGGAATCAAAAACTTGCCGCAAAGCGGAACCCGATGTACGACAGGAACCGCTTTGCCAAGTTTCTGATTTATCTGTTTACTGCATTTTGGGCAGCGTACCTCATTCTGATTGGGGTTACGCTGCCCATTGCTTTTGAAGAAGGATTCCCCACAATGGAACCCTACGATATGCTCAATGCCTGTCTGCCAGGCTTCCTGTTCATTGATTTTCTGCTGCGCTTTCTTTTTCCTACTCCTGTGCAGCAAATCAAACCCTACCTGCTGCTGCCGATTAAAAAGCAACAGCTCATCAATGTCCTGCTCGTACAGGTGGGACTGAAAGCATTCAATCTCTTCTGGCTCTTTTTCTTCGTCCCCTTTGCCGCCATGACCGTGGTACGCTTTTATGGTGTAACCGGTGTGGTGTGCTATGCACTCGGAATCTGGCTTCTGATGGTGGCCAACGCCTATTGGAGTGTACTGGTGCGCACATTGCAGCGTCGCCACATAGTCTGGGTACTGCTTCCCGTGGGATGCTATGTCCTGCTGGCAGTAGGAGGATTTTTCTATTCATACGTCAGCGATTTCTCCATGGCGTTAGGCGAGGCTCTCATTCAGGGGCGAATATTGGCCTATCTGGGAATACTGGTCGTCATAGCCCTGCTGGCTTTTTTGAACAGCCGTGTGCAGATAGCTTGCATTTACAGTGAACTGAACCGCCGGGAAAAAATGCCGCAGGTAAAACATGCCGGACGCTACCGTTTTCTAAACCACTTCGGACTGACAGGCGAATACATGAAACTGGAACTGAAGATGATATTCCGTAACAAGGCTCCTCGGAAGAACTTTCAGATGATGAGTATTGTTATCGTGCTATTTGCCCTTGCCTTGTTTGGTATGAGCCACACGGAAGAAGCAACCTGGTTCACGCTATACTTGTACTCCATTTATTGCTTTACGGGATATGCCATCAGCATTCTGTCACGCATCATGGCCTACGAAGGAGCTTATCTTGACGGATTGATGATGCGCCGTGATTCCCTGCTTCATCTGTTCAGAGCTAAATATTATGTCTATTGCCTTTTGCTGCTTATTCCGCTGGTATGCCTTTTGCCTTCCGTTATCTGGAGTAACTGTTCCGTCAGTATGCTTGTCAGTCAACTGGTTTATACGGCCGGCGTTACCTTTCCGGTAATTATGCTGCTGGCCCTTGTAAACCGGAAGACCGCTCCATTGGACGCTTCCCTCATGGGAAAAGGCCAGTGGAACTCTCCTTTCCAGATGCTGGCTGTGGCTTTTGCATTCTTTGTACCGATGGCACTTTGTCGCATACTGCTCCTTTGGATGGAGCCTTCCACAGCCTATCTGGTCTGCACCCTGCTGGGGGTGCCGGGCATCGTGCTTCATCCCCTTTGGTGCAAGCTACTCTACCGGAAAGTATTTCAGAAGCGGCATTCGCTCATGGAAGACCTTCGCGAAACGAGGTGATTTTTTATCTGTAACCAATCAATGAATTCTTATGGAAATCAAGATACATAACCTGAAAAAGACCTATGGCAGCAAGACGGCTGTCGATATTCCCGACTACACCCTGCAGGGGCCTGAAATCCTGGGATTGATGGGCAATAACGGGGCTGGGAAAACCACTCTGTTCCGCCTGATGCTCGACTTGTTGAAAGCCGACAGCGGAAATGTATGCCTAGACGGAACCGACGTGTCACAAAGTGAAGACTGGAAGTCGCACGTAGGAGCCTATATGGACGAGAGTTTTCTGATAGATTACCTTACCCCCGAAGAATATTTCCAGTTCTGCGGACGCATGTACGGATTCGATGCAGCCACCCTTCATGAACGGATTTATCGCTATGAACGTTTTCTGGGCGATGAAATCCTGAAAGAAAAGAAATACATCCGCAACCTTTCGGCCGGAAACAAGCAGAAGACGGGTATTGTTACCGCCCTGCTGCACAATCCGAAACTCGTCATTCTGGATGAACCGTTCAATTTCCTCGACCCTACTTCACAATCGTTGCTCAAGCATCTCCTCAAGCACTATTGTGAAGAACAAAAGGCCACTATTCTTGTGTCCAGTCACAACTTGAGCCACACCGTCGACCTCAGTACCCGTATCGTACTGCTGGAACAGGGGCATCTGCTCCGCGACCTTGACAATACCGATGGGGCTGCCGGAGTAGAGTTGGAAAACTATTTCGAGGTAAAAGAATAAAATAAAAGAATCTTCAACAGGTTCTAAAATACCCTAAGTACCTATCCATGTAACGAGGATATTATGTACATTTGTTCAAAACAAACAACTATGTACAGATACCGCTTCACTCGTTTTTCAGTGTGCATGCTGTTCGCGGTGTGCACACTTTTGTTATCCTCGTGTGGCACACGTGCTCCGCGCGTGGACTACCGTGAACTGGCGCGTGCAGCTGTGCGACTGGAAATGGACATCGATGCCGACGACAATCATCGTCTCTATGTGGAAGTGGCCGACTGGATTGGCGTGCCCTACCGCCACGGAGGAACTACTCACCGGGGAACGGACTGTTCAGGCTTCACGTCTGCTGTCTATAAAAAAGTGTACCACAAGAAACTGCAACGCAATTCCGACGCCCAGCGTACGGAAGACTGTCGAAAAGTATCCAAGCGCCAGCTAAAGGAAGGCGATCTGGTATTCTTTCATAACGGACGGCGTAAGCGCGTTGCCAATCACGTAGGCATTTACCTGAAAGATGGAAAATTTGTGCATGCCAGCACCAGTTCAGGCGTCATTGTCAGTCGGCTGGAAGAACCCTACTATCGCAAGTGCTGGATGCAGGGAGGACGAGTAAAAGGACTATAAACACGCACACGGCATGAACTACTCTTTACACCTGTCATCCCGGCTGACTCTGATTCTATGTACAGTCGGTATCCTGCCCGCCATGAGCCAGCAGCAGGAAAAGGAACTGCAACTCAACATGGATGCAGTAAAAATGATTCAATTTGATTTTAATCCCCTGCCCAAACAGGAAAACAAGCCATTGGAAGCCCCGCTGAACAAAAAGTGGATGGACTTCAAAGTAGACCTGAAAGTGCCCCGCAGCCTGATTGATACCACCAAAGTGTGGAAACCGGAAAGTTATGTCCGCATGGAACCTTACACCATCTGGACCCGTTTCGGAGAAGACCCTGTATACGATGTACTGGTGGCCGGACGGCCCAAGCAGTGGGAAATTTCCTGGACACTGAATCCCAACCGCGTATATGCAGACGAAGAATACGGACGAAGCATCAAGCCTTCTCCCGGACGGATGTATGAAAGTGTGGGAGGTTCTGCAGGTGTAGGCATCGGTATCGGCGGACTCGATTTCATGGGCTTTATCTATGACAACATGACCCGCCGCGGGCGTATGCTGGCACACAACCGCAAGCATGCCAATGCCTGGAAAACGTATGCCGACTATCAGCCCACGGCAGCTGACAGTTTGAAGGTGCCGAACTTCTACCGTCAGCTCCGTAAACAGCAGGCGGCCGACAGCACACAGACGCTGCTCACCTTTCAGCCGGCTTTTTCGGAAGCCCCTCTCCTGCCCATTTATCCCTCTCCTGACTCCGTAAAGAAACAAGCGGAGATTCGGCCCGATACCGTAAAAGTGGAGAAAAAGAAAAACCCGCAACCGGCGCAGGCGGAGGATGCGGGAAACTTGTATGAATACATTCGCCAGAAAGCAGCCGAGGACTCCATCCGGCGAAAAGAATTCTTCCGAAAAGATAAAGTCAGAAACAACCAGTACGACGTGCAGCGTGAAATTCAGCGCCTACGCGAACAGCAGAACTGACAAGTGTCTTATCTCACTTCTTGAATACGAAATACACAGCCAGTATCAGGCAGAAAAATGCAGCCAGGTGGTTCCATTTCAACTCCATCTTGAACGCAATCATGGAGAAAATGGTAAAGACGGCCAGCGTAATCACCTCCTGAATCACTTTCAGCTGCATGATGTCAAACGGTCCCCCGCTGTCTCTGAAGCCTAAGCGGTTGGCCGGAACCTGCAGACAGTATTCAAAAAAAGCAATGGCCCAGCTGAACGCAATCACCCCAATCAGTGGCAGTGAAGCAAACCAGCTGAACTCTTCACGCATCTTCAAGTGGCCGTACCAGGCAAACGTCATGAAGATGTTCGAGAAAATCAGTAAAACAATCGAATAAATACCTTGTGATAGCATATCTTTTTCCTTATTTAAAAATCGGCTGCAAAGATACGCTTTTTAAATGAAAAAGACATGCTATCCTCGTGTCTTTACTCATTCAGTACGAAGGAATTTCCACACCAGTGCACTGAAAGCCGCTCCCACAAAAGGTGCCACGATAAAGAGCCAGAGCTGTTCGATGGCCTGTCCGCCTTCCATCAAGGCCGGTCCGATGCTTCGTGCTGGGTTCACGGATGTGCCCGTAATCGGGATACACACGATGTGAATCAGTATCAGCGTAAGTCCGATGGCCAGTCCGGCCAGGTTGCCAGCCCCTTTCTTTTCGTCCGTGGCAGCCAGCGCCACCAGCACAAAGATAAAGGTAAACACGGCTTCGGCCAGGAACGCCTGTCCCATAGCATCAGACGCAAAGCTGTTGGAGCCTGTGGTTGTCGGTCCTCCGTGTGCACCGGTCGATACCAGCAGCGTGAGAATCAGTGAGCCGATAATGGCGCCCACAACCTGAAACAGCATGTACATCAAAGCCCGTTTCGTTTTCATGCCTCCCGACAACCATACACCCAGTGTAATGGCCGGATTGATGTGGCAGCCGGAAATGTTTCCTATGGTATATGCCATGGCGATGACAGAAAGACCGAATGCCATGGCCACTCCGATGGTTCCTACACCGGCACCCACTGTGTCGGCCACTCCTCCTGCAAATACGGCGCTACCGCAGCCCAGCAGTACAAGAACCATAGTTCCGATTAGTTCAGCTACATACTTTTTCATAGGCATTACATTTAAAATTCACGATGCCCTAATTTAGTCTTTTTGCTGGAGAAAAGCAAGATTGCTAATGATTTATTAACTTAAAAATCAGGTAGAAAGAAGTCTGCCTGAAAACACAAGTACGTTTTAGGGAAAACGCAAGGACGTTTGAACCAAAACGCACTTGCGTTTGAAGTAAAACGCCTTTACGTTTTGAATAAAACGCACTTGCGTTTTTTTATATTCTGAAACCAATTAATTATCAATATATTATAAATGCAAATAATTATAGACAAATGTATTGTTATAAATTCTCCTGAAAAGCAGTTTATACAACAGAAATGATTTCACCTCCTCATTTTTTCTTCTTCTGGATTGGATTTTCTATCTTTGATGCAAATTGAACATTTTTGTTCAGTGGATTGAACATTTTGTGGGATTAGATTGAACATTTGGGAAAATATGGAATATAAAAGAGCGCAGTTTCAGGAAATTCTTAGCCGTATAAATGAGCCAAGAAGTAAAATACAGGTTATTGTCGGCCCTCGACAAGTAGGAAAATCGACCCTCATCGGTCAGGTACTGGAAGAATGCACTCTTCCGTTCGACAGTTATTCCGCAGATGATGTGACAGGTGTATCTGCCGACTGGCTTACCCAGGTATGGGAATCACAAAGAATGAAAATGGCCGTTCGTGGAGAAAACAAAAGGCTGATGGTCATAGATGAAATCCAAAAGATAAGAAACTGGAGTGAAACGGTAAAAGCCGAATGGGACCGCGACACCCGAGAAAAAAGACAACTGATAGTGGTATTGTTGGGCTCTTCCAGAATGTGGATTGAAAAAGGTCTGACCGAATCGCTTGCCGGACGGTTTGAACTTATCCGTCTCTCCCACTGGACTTATACTGAAATGAAAGATTGTTTTGGATGGTCTTTACCACAATATGTCTATTTTGGCGGTTATCCGGGTGCCGCACAATACATTCAGAATGAAACACGTTGGAGAAACTATGTGAAAGATGCATTGATTGAATCTTCTATCTCAAAAGATGTGTTGATGGATACCCGTATTATGAAACCCCAGCTCTTGCGGCAGCTGTTTGAGATATGCAGCAGTTATAGTGGAGAATTACTTTCACTTACCAAGGTAGCTGCCCAACTGCAAGATGCAGGCAATGTGACCACGCTTGCCGGTTACCTGCATCTTTTGGATGAATGTGGTTTGATTTGTGGACTACAGAAATACGCAGAAGATGAAGCACGGAAATATAATTCCGTTCCCAAGTTTCAGGTTCATAACAGTGCGCTTCGGAATGTATATGCCGACGAAGATTTTTCGGAAGTGATAGAAGATGCCAAGTTATGGGGACGCTATGTAGAATCCGCCGTTGGTGCGCACCTTGTCAGCCAGGCACAAATTTATGACTACAAAGTGTATTACTGGAGAGACAAGAAAGATGAAGTAGACTTCGTACTGGTTCGGAGAAACAAAAAGGTAGCCATTGAAGTGAAGAGTGGAAGAAGAACTACCAATCAAGGGCTGGCCGTTTTCTCGCAGTTATACCATCCGCACAAGGCTTTGGTGGTAGGTTCCGGAGGATTGTCTTTTGAGGATTTCTTGTCGATGGACCTTAATTTGTTGTTTAAGTAATTGATAAATTCTTACCTTTGAAAAAGAAATAAAAATAGTTATGAGCGGAGAAGATTTACAAAGACAGACCTCTATCAATATACAGGAAAAGGCCAATTTAATCTGGGCCATTGCCGATAAACTGGTAGGCTTATACAAACCTCACGAATATGGCAAGGTAATCCTACCCATGTGTGTAATCAAGCGTTTTGAAGATACCCTTGCACCAACAAAGGACGCTGTTATCAAGATGAACGAAGACCTTGATGCGAAGGGTATAGCCGTAAAGAAAGGTTTTCTTGAAGCGGCAGCCAAACAGAAGTTCTATAATACCAGCAAGTTTACTTTCGACATTTTGCTTGCTGATGCCGATAATATCAAAGACAACTTCGAGAATTACCTCAACCATTTCTCTGAGAATGTAATTGACATCATCAACCGCATGGACTTTTACAACGAGATTAAGAAGATGGACGATAACAACCGCCTCTATCTCGTTATCAAGGAGTTCTGTTCTGCCAAGGCTTATCTGGGAGCGGATGTAGTTTCGGCTGTGGATATGGGCTACATTTTTGAAGAATTAGTCAGAAAGTTTTCCGAATCGTATAACGACCAGGCAGGAGCACACTTTACCGCACGTGACATCATTTATCTGATGAGCGAACTGCTTGTAGGAGATGATGAACAGAAAATGGAAGATGAAGGCATCGTGGCATCCATATACGATATGGCAATGGGAACAAGCCAGATGCTTGCCTGTCTTGACGAGAGATTCCGCAAAATAGACCCTGAAGCCGAAATCACATGCTATGGTCAGGAACTCAATCCACAGACGTATGGTATTGCCAAAGCCGATATGCTTATCAAGGGCGGTAATGCCGACAATATGCGACTTGGCGATACTCTTGGCGACGACCAGTTCAAGGGATATCAGTTTGACTATATCATATCAAACCCTCCTTTCGGCATTGACTGGGAAGCATCCGAAAAACGTGTGAAAGCCGAAAACGAAATGGGCGAAGCAGGACGTTTTGCTCCGGGACTGCCGGCAAAGGGAGACGGACAGATGTTGTTTATGCTCAACGGTGTGGCAAAGCTGAAGGAAGAAGGGCGTATGGCTATTATTCAGAATGGTTCTCCCCTGTTTAAAGGGGATGCTGGCAGCGGTGAAAGTGAAATACGAGGCTATCTGCTGGAACATGACTGGCTGGAGGCGATTATCCAGTTACCTAACGACCTGTTTTATAATACGGGTATTGCTACCTATATTTGGGTAGTGAGCAAAAATAAGTCGGAAGAACGTGCGGGCAAGGTGCAGCTGATCGATGCCAGCAAATGCTTCGAGAAACTGCGCAAGCCGCTTGGCAATAAGCGTGTGGAAATTACCACTCTTTGCCGCGAACTGATTATGCAGGCTTATCACGATTTTACCAACTGGGAATATACCTCCGAGCATAATCCTGAGCTAAAAGTGGAAAGTAAGGTAAAAGATGTGGAGGATTTTAAGTTTACAAAACTTACCATCAACCGCCCCTTGCGGCTGGAGTACAAGGATATTCATTTTGACGAGACTACTGCGGCCAATTATAAGGAAGCGGACAAAGCCTTGCTGAAAGAGGTGGCTGCATACTGGGAAGCAAATATGCCTGGGCACGTAGGTTTTCCTGATATTACTTTCTTCCTTGAGCTGAAGAAAGCTAAGATTAAATTGCCGCAGGGAAAGGTTGCTTTGTTGAGAAACTATTTCGGCAAACGTAACCCTGATATGATGGAAGCATACATAAAGCCTGTTGACCAGGAAAGTGGGTTTGCACCCGACCCAGAACTGAAGGACAGCGAGATTATTCCTTGGAAAGAGGATATTACGGAATACCTCGACAAAAACGTACGTCCGTATGCTCCCGACTTCTGGTACAACGAATCAGAAAGTAAGATAGGTTATGAAATTCCGCTGACACGTGAGTTTTATAAATATACTCCTCTTACAGCAAGTTCAGTAATATTCGATGAACTGAAAAAATTGGAGGAAAGAGAATCGGAACTGATGTCTAAGATTTTGGGGTGAATAGATGTAACTCCATAAAAAGAGAATCAACCATGAATGGGCAGCCTAACAACGGAAGTATAATTCTTTACCAGACAGAGGACGGCAAATCAAGGATAGAAGTAACGCTATGCAATGATACGGTTTGGCTTACAGCCGACCAGATGGCAGAACTGTTTCAGAGAAACAAATCTACCATTTCTCGACATATAAAGAATATATTCGAGGACGGAGAGTTACAATCAGATATGGTTGTTGCATTTTTTGCAACAACCACTCAGCACGGCGCTATCAAAGGAATGCAACAAACTCATCAGGTAGCATACTATAACCTTGACATGATAATCAGCGTAGGTTATCGTGTCAAGTCGCACCGTGGCGTACAGTTCAGAATATGGGCTACACAAGTTCTGCGTGAATATCTTGTAAAAGGATTTACCATGAACGATGATTTGCTGAAAAGAGCCGGCGGAGGAAACTATTTCGACGAACTGTTAAGCCGTATCCGCGACATACGTTCCTCGGAAAAGGTATTCTACCGCAAGATACTTGAAATATACGCCTTAAGCATTGATTATGATCCGCGTACAGAGACTACCATGCAGTTCTTCAAGACTGTACAAAACAAGATGCATTTCTCTGTACATGGTCATACCGCTGCCGAAATTATATACGAACGTGCTAACGCGGAAAAAGATTTCATGGGACTGACTTCATGGACGGGAGCATTGCCAAAACGTACTGATGCTGAAATAGCCAAGAACTATCTTTCTTCCGATGAATTGGATACGCTCAATAGAATCGTCAGTTTGTATTTGGATTTTGCCGAACTTCAGGCTAAATCGCATAAGCCCATGTACATGAAAGACTGGATTCAAAAGCTGGACGATTTCCTAAAGCTTTCTGGTAAAGAACTGTTAAGCCATGCTGGAAAGATTTCTGCAGAACTTGCAAAACAGAAAGCAGATACGGAATACGACAAGTTCAAGGAAAGGACTGTTTACAGTCTTTCGCCCGTAGAGATTCATTTTTTAGAGAATTTTGAAAAGGAGCAGAAGAAGCTGAAAGGCAGATAGATTATCAGTTGGTTAGTGTTACTAACCAACTGAACATGAAAGGAATTGATTACTCTTATTATTACGAACAGGAAGATTGAGGATTATGGAAAATAGATACGATAAATATAAAGATAGTGGGATTGCTTGGATTGGGGAGATTCCGGAGCATTGGGAGTTAAGGAAAGGAAAGAATCTATTTAAATTACGAAATTCTAAAGGAAATAATAACGCCATTTTACTTGCAGCTACTCAAAAATATGGAATGATTCCGCAATCGCAAGTAGAAGGAGTTGTTCAAGTAAAACAGAATACAGATCTCAATACATTCAAAACAGTTCATAAGAATGATTATGTAATTAGTTTAAGAAGTTTTCAAGGAGGATTTGAGATGTCAGAATATGAAGGTGTTTGTTCGCCTGCATATCAAGTATTTTATAGTACAAAACCATGTTGTAATTATTTCTTTAAGTATATGTTTAAAAGCTATGGATTTGTATCACAAATAAATGCTTTTACTCTTGGCATAAGAGAAGGAAAAAACATTCAATATGAAGATTTCTCTTTAATGAAATTGCCATTACCAACTATACAAGAGCAACAATCCATCGCCACCTACCTTGACCAAAAATGTAGCGAAATAGACGAACTGATAACTTTGCAAGAGGAAATGATAACCAAACTGCAAAGCTACAAGCAATCTGTCATTACCGAGGCTGTAACCAAAGGTTTGGATAAAAATGTTCCTCTAAAAGATAGTGGTATTGAATGGATTGGGGAGATTCCGGAGCATTGGAGTTTAGTAAGCATAGGAAAACTTTTTAATATTTATGCTGGTGGTGATGCAAAGCCTGATTATTATTCAAATACAAAAGATTTAGAGCACCCTTTTCCAGTATATACTAATACCAGAAGTGAACACGAAATATATGCTTATACTTCTAAAGCAATTTTTCCTGCAAATACAATTACAGTAACAGGAAGGGGAGATGTTGGACATGCTATTTATAGAAGAACCCCATATGATGCTATAATTAGATTATTATCTTTAATCCCAAAGAATAATTATGATTGTAGATTCTATACATATTTTATTGCACTGCTGGGCACTTAGTCCCAGCTGATTTTCAATTGTTTATAATTTAGTTCTTT
>ENA-ORVG01001717-ORVG01001717.1-human-gut-metagenome-genome-assembly--contig:-NODE-1717-length-24382-cov-4.121018_pt1 | contig 24382 bp, 18 predicted proteins | sample MGYA00242091_ERZ509233 | MGnify/ENA primary metagenome ERZ509233 (study PRJEB26280, sample SAMEA2338840) | human gut metagenome | biome: human gut; feature: human-associated habitat; material: faeces... | reverse complement strand
CAGGGCAGCAACGGGCTTGTTCAGCTCAGCGCGGACAGCCTTCAGCATGTCCAGACGGCCCTTGTGCTCCTCGTAGGAGCCGTGGGAAAAGTTGAAGCGGGCCACGTTCATGCCGTTGGCGACCAGCTCGCGCAGGACGCCGTCCTTATCGGTAGAAGGGCCAAGGGTGCAGATGATCTTCGTTTTTCTCATAAATATACCTCTAACAGTCTCTTTTTTCCTCTATGATGGGCGCGCAGGTGCCAGATATGCCCTGCGGCCGCTGGCCGGACATCGGCCCGGTCAGGGGTGTTTGAAAACCTTACCATCCTATATTATAACCGCTTGTGTACAAGAGAGCAAGAAAAAATTCGGCAAAGAAAACCTTAAATTTTCGTGATAGATGCCGGAGCGATAAAACGCTTGCGAAAAGTGCGTCCATCGCCTATAATAGGGCTAAGCAAAAGTCTCACTTCTGCTCCGAAGGGACAGAGGTGAGCGCAAAATGATAGAAACGGAGTGAAAGCGTAATGGAAAAGCGCGTTTTTCTGATCGTTCTGGACAGCTTCGGCATCGGCGCAGAGCCGGACGCCGCAGCCTTTGGCGATGAGGGGACCAACACCCTCGGCGCCATCGCCAACCACCCCAACTTCAACTGCCCTAACCTGAAAAAGCTCGGACTGTTCAACATCGACGGCGTGACCGTCGGCGAGAAGGATGCCGCTCCCATCGGCTCCTTCGCCCGCCTGCAGGAGCAGAGCATGGGCAAGGATACCACCATCGGCCACTGGGAGATCGCCGGTGTCGTCAGCCCGAGGCCCCTGCCCACCTTCCCGGACGGCTTCCCGGACAGCCTCATCCACGAGTTCGAGGAAAAGACCGGCCACAAAGTCCTCTGCAACAAGCCCTACTCCGGCACGCAGGTGCTGAAGGACTACGGCGAGCAGGCCATGAAGGAGGATGCCCTCATCGTCTACACCAGCGCCGACAGCGTGTTCCAGGTCGCCGCCAACGAGGAGCTTGTGCCGGTGCATGAGCTGTACCGCTATTGCGAGATCGCCCGCGAGATGCTGAAGGGCGAGTACGGCGTGGGCCGCGTCATCGCCCGCCCCTTCCTCGGCCACACCGCCGACACCTTCTACCGCACCACCAACCGCCACGACCTGAGCCTCAAGCCGCCCCGCAAGACCATGCTTGATCTGCTCAAGGACGCAGGCAGGGATGTCATCGCCGTCGGCAAAATTTTCGACATCTTCGACGGCGAGGGCGTGACGGAAAAGATCAAGACCACCGGCAACACCAACGGCATCGCCTTCACCAAGGCTTTGCAGACCCGCGACTTCGAGGGTCTGGCCTTCGTGAACCTCGTCGATTTCGATATGCTCTACGGCCACCGTCGCGACGTGGCAGGCTACGCCGCCGCCGCCACCGAGTTCGACAAGTTCGTGGCCGACTTCATCCCCGGGATGCGGGAGGGCGACATCCTGATGGTCACGGCTGACCACGGCTGTGACCCCTCCTATACCAAGACCACCGACCATACCCGCGAGTATGTGCCGTATCTCATCTGCGGCAAGGGCGTCAAGCCGGGCGTTGACCTCGGCACAAAGCTCTGCTTCGGCACCATCGCACACACCATCTGCGACTATCTGGGCGTGGATGCCTCCACGCTGGACGGCCAGAGCGTGCTGGGCGACATTTTAGCTTAAACAGGCAAAAGAAAAAGGACTGCGTGAGCAGTCCTTTTTCTTTTGCAATTCTATTTACGCTGCATCATTTTCAGCGCTGGAAGCGTCGCCGCTGCCGGAGCCGAACAGGGCGTCCAGCACGGTGGAAGCGGCCTGATGCAGAGAGGAAGCCGCCTGCTCCACCTGCTCCTGGGTCGGCATACTGAAGGACGGCGACTCGGTGGAGTCTGCCGGGGCTTCTTCGCTGCCCTCTGCAGGGACCTCGGTGGAAGCGCTGGGCTCACCGGCGGCGTCGCCCTCGGCGGGCTGGCTGTCAGCGGGGACCTCTTCCGCCGGGACTTCGCTCTCGGCGGGCTCTTCTGCGATCACGCTGTCGGGAGATTCCTCCGGGATGGATGCACCGGCGTTGGGGTCGGCGGTCGGCGTGAAGACATCGGTCTTCTCGGGGGTCTGGCTGGTGCTGGTGAGCTTGTCCTCGCCGCCCAGAACCGCTGCGATGAGGGCCTTGGCCTCGTTGACCGAGTTCTCATCCGGCTTCATGACGTAGAGGCTCTGGCCCTTGGCGGAGTAGCACTTGCTGCTCTTCGCGCCCGAGCCGGTGACGGTGTAGCTCTGGATGTCCCAGTTGGCAAGGTCGCCCAGCTGCATCCGGACCAGCGCAGAGATCTGTTCCTGCGAGAGGCTGGTGACGAAGCAGTCGGCGGCGGCGTCCATCAGCTTGGAGAAGCCCATGAGCAGGGCCGGGGATTTGAGCTTGTTGGCCATCGCGTCGATGACTTTCATCTGGTTGATGCCGCGCTGGATGTCGCCGGTCTTGAAGGCGTGGCGCTCACGGGCAAAAGCCAGAGCGGACTTGCCGTCCAGATGGTTCCAGCCCTCGGCGAAGGTGGTGGGGTCGTAGTAGCCGGGGCTGCCCACCGAGGTGAAGGCCTGGTCGGAGTAGACGTCCACGCCGCCGATGGCGTCGATGATGTTGATGAAGCCCGCAAAATTGATGCGGAGGTAGTGCTCCACGTTCACGCCGTAGAGGTTGCCCAGCGTGGCCATGCTGGTCTCGACGCCGTAGAGGCCGGCGTGGGTCAGCTTGTCCTTGCTGTCGGTGCCTGCGAGGTCAACATAGTAGTCGCGCGGGGTATTGATGAGGACCGCCTGCTTGGTGGTGGGGTTGACCACGGCGAGGATGTTCACGTCGCTGCGGGCCTTTTCGGTCAGCTCGCCGCGGTTGTCCACGCCGCTGAGGTAGACGACGAAGGGCTCTTTCGTGATCTTATTCGCCTCTGCACCGGTGAGCAGGCCGGAAGTCATGCTGTCCAGTGCGGTCAGACCCTGCTGCGCCCAGACACAGCCCACGGCCAGCGCGGCGCAGAGCAGAACGGACAGCACCCGGGCCACGACGGCACCGCTGCGGGAGGCGAGGCACTTGCGCACCAGCAGCCAGAGCAGCACCAGAAGCGCGGTGATGATAACGAGGTAGAGCACCGGCAGCATCTGGGTGCGCCAGAGCTGCACCAGTGCGGCAAGGCTCAGGATGGCCTGCAGTACCAGCAAGACCATTCCTCCTTTCGGAAGTTTGTCGTCGGCGGGGGCGGGCTCGCTGGGGTGCAGCGGCTCCCACTGTCTGCGGGGCGGCACCGGAGGCTTCGGCGGCTCAGACGGAGGCGTCGGTGTCGGTTTCGGCGGCGCTTTGGGGCGGGGAGGCTCCGGCGAGAAGAAATCGGCGCTGTCTACCTCCACCTCGTCGGGCTCGCTGCGCTTGATGCCCCGGTGGATGTGCCGGGGGCCTTCGTCGTTATTCTGGGGATGGATATGCTCGTTTTCGTCAAACATAGGCGTTCACTCCTTTGGATGTGTATGCCGTCATGTGGTGGGGATGATGCTCAGCACAGCCCGGGCGGGCAGGCAGGTGGCCGTCTGGTCTTCCTCGCTGAGCCAGCCGAAGGACTCGCAGATGTGGTCAGGGCAGGGCGAGTCCACAAAGCGGGCCGCGCCGTCCTGGATCCTGATGTGGACGGTGAGGTAGCCGGTGTCCACATCGTAATCGGCGTCTTTTTCGAGAGGAAAGGTGAGCTTGGTGTTGCTGTCGCCATAGATGAGCTCTGCGCAGAGCGGCGCACCGGTCTGGTTTGCTTTCCGCACCAGCAGCAGCACGGCGGCTGCGGCCAGAATGACGGCAGCAAAGACCAGATCCATCAGCAGTTTTTTGTGTTGTTTCATAAAAAATTATCCTTTGAGCGGGATCTGCTCCAGCTCGGCCAGCCAGAGCGCGGCGGCTGCGTCGCTGGGCATCCGCCAGTCGCCCCGGGGCGAGAGGGTGACGCTGCCCACCTTGGGGCCGTCGGGCAGGCAACTGCGCTTGAACTGCTGAGCGAAGAACCGCCAGTAGAAGTTGCGCAGCCACTTGTAGAGCACTTCGTCCGGGTACTCGGCCCGGCCTGCGAAGGCCGCTTTCGCCAGCCGGAATATCTTCGACGGGCCGAAGCCGAAGCGGAGGACATAATAAAGGTAGAAGTCGTGCAGCTCATAGGGACCCACGAGGTCTTCCGTCTTCTGAGAGATCTCGCCGTCCCTGGCAGGCAGCAGCTCCGGGGAGACGGGGGTGTCGAGGATGTCCAGCAGCACCCGGCGCAGCTCGGCGGAGGCGGCAATGTCGGCCTCATACTGGACGAGGTGGCGCACCAGCGTCTTGGGGACACCGGCGTTGACGCCGTACATGCTCATGTGGTCGCCGTTGTAGGTGGCCCAGCCCAGCGCCAGCTCGGAGAGGTCGCCGGTGCCGACGACGAGGCCGCCGGTGCGGTTGGCAGTGTCCATCAGCTCGAGGGTGCGCACACGGGCCTGTCCGTTCTCAAAGGTGACGTCCAGCACGCTCTCGTCCTGGCCGATGTCCCTGAAGTGGCTGTGGACGGTGTTGGCGATGTCGATCTCGGTAAAACTGACGGCCAGCTCGTCGCAGAGGATCTCTGCATTGCTGCGGGTGCGGTGGGTGGTGCCGAAGCAGGGCATGGTCACGGCCAGCACATCGCTGGTGGGGCGGCCCAGCTGTTTCATGGCGCGGACGGCCACCAGCAGAGCGAGGCAGCTGTCCAGACCGCCCGAGATGCCGATGACCGCCGTCCTGGCGTGGGCATGCTCGAGGCGCTTGGCGAGGCCGTCGGCCTGCATTTTCAAGATCAGCTCACAGCGCTCGGCCCGGCGGCGCTCGTCGTGGGGGATGAAAGGCGTGGGGTCTACCCAGCGGGAGAGCTTGGTCTCGGTGAGGGCAAGGTCGAAATCGACGGTCAGATACCCCTCAGCGCTGGGCTCGAAGCTGGTGTTGCGCGCCCGCTCCGACTCCATCCGCTGGCAGTCCAGCTCCGTCTCAGCCCGGCCGCCCTCGAAGGGAGATGTCTCGGCGAGGAGGGTGCCGTTCTCGGCGATGAGGTCGTGGCCGGCGAAGACCATGTCCTGGGTGCTCTCGCCGTGGCCGGCAGAAGCGTACAGGTAGCCGCAGAGCAGGCGGGCGGACTGGTTCGACACCAGCGCCCGGCGGTACTCGGCCTTGCCGACCGTCTCATCGCTGGCCGAAAGGTTCGCAATGACGGTGGCACCGGCCAGCGTGTGGAAGGTGGAGGGGGGCAGAGCGCTCCACAGGTCTTCGCAGATCTCCACGCCCAGAACGAAGCTGGGCATCTGGCGGCAGCGGAAGAGCAGGGATGTACCGAACGGCACTTCCTGTCCGCAGACCGTCACATTTTCCACCTCGGTGCTGCCCGGGGTGAACTGGCGCTTTTCGTAGAACTCGCCGTAGTTGGGCAGGTAGGTCTTGGGGACAAGGCCCAGCAGACGCCCGCCGCAGAGGACGGCGGCGCAGTTGTACAGTTTGCCCCGCACCAGCAGCGGCAGGCCCACGAGTGCCACGACGTCCAGCTCCCGGCTGGCGTCCAGCACGGTCTGCAGGGCGTCCAGCGCGCCCTGCTGCAGCGTGCGCTGCAAGAATAGATCGCCGCAGGTGTAGCCGGTGAGGCAGAACTCGGGGAACACCGCCAGCTTGACGCCGCGGGCCGCAGCGTCCTGTAACTGAGATACGATTTGGGAAGCGTTATAATTGCAGTCGGCCACCCGCAGTGAGGGCGAGAGGGCGGCTGCTTTCAAAAAACCATCTTTCATCGGAGGATTTCACATCCTGTCTGTTGAATTAAGGCCCCGGCGGAGACGTGCTCTGTGGGGTTTTGTTCAGTATACCACAAACCGGCCCAAACGAAAAGTGACAGTGTGGTTAAAGAAACAAAAAACGCTGCCTGCACACCGCAGACAGCGCTGAAAACAAAAGATGGAAAACGAGATAGACCGTAAGCCGGGTTCTGTATTAAACGACGATCTGTCTAGACCTGCCATTGCTGACAGGTTCGTGCCGCCTTCGGGACACGCGAGCAGCGCTGTACGTCCCATATAGGCGTTGCTTCCGGTAGGGTTTACAAAGCCGCATAGTCACCCATGCGCTGGTGAGCTCTTACCTCGCCCTTTCATCCTTACCGCATTGCTGCGGCGGTTTCCTTTCTGTTGCACTTTCCCTGAGGTCACCCTCGGCTGCCGTTAGCAGTTACCGTGCTCTGTGAGGCCCGGACTTTCCTCAGAGCGGTCAAAGCCGCCCCGCCGCCGTATGTTCCACTCGTTTTCCGCTCCTCATGATACCATAAAAAAACAAGATTTGCAAGAGAAAGAGAATTTTGCTATACTTATCTTATATGTTGCCCGCGCTGGAGGTGGGAAGATGAAGCTTTATTTCAAAGTCCCGCCCGAGGCGGATGGGATGCTGCTGCGCGGTTTTCTGCGCAGGTGCAGCATCTCCACCGACCTGTCCCGGGCCGTGAAATTCCGGGGCAGCGGCTTTTTTGCCGACGGCGCCCCCATCCTGGCCAACCGCCAGGTGGAGGCCGGGCAGGTCATCTCCTTTGAACTGCCGCCGGAGGGGGAGGGCGTTGCGCCGCAGGACAACATCCCGGTGGATGTGGTCTACGAGGACGCTTTCGCCCTCGTGGTGGAAAAGCCGCCCCATCTCGCGGTGCATCCTACCCTGAATTACCCGCTGGATACGCTGGCGAACGGCTATGCCGCCTGGGCGCTGCGTCAGGGCAGAAGCCCCGTCTTCCGCCCGGTGAACCGCATCGACAAGGACACCAGCGGCCTCGTGCTGGCGGCCCAGAATGGTTACGCCGCCCCGCTGCTGGCGCAGCGGGTGGAAAAGCTCTACTACGCCGTTGCAGAAGGAGAACTTCCCCTCGGGCCGGGCGTCATCGACGCCCCCATCGGGCGGCAGGGGGAGAGCATCATCGGGCGGTGCGTCACCCCCGACGGCAAGCCCAGCCGGACGGAATATACCATATTAAAAGCCGAAAACGGTTTGAGCCTCGCGGACTGCGTCCCGGTGACGGGCCGGACCCACCAGATACGGGTACATTTTGCATCCATCGGCCACCCGCTGGCCGGCGATGACCTCTACGGTGGGAGCCGGGCGCGCATCGGGCGGCAGGCGCTCCACTGCGCAAAACAGACGTTCTGGGTGCCGCGCTGCGAGCGGATGCCGGACGGCATCCGCATCGAAGTGCCGGTGGACGAGACGACCCTGAGGCCGGTGACGGTGGAAAGCCCGCTGCCGAAGGATATGGCAGCCCTTTTTGACTGAGTTTGTGTATTTCGTGAAAAGTAAGTGAAAGCTAAGCCCAAATTCTGTGTCAATGCTTGTTTCGGCGCTGGCAGGGTGTATAATAAATAGAGTTATTCTTGTCAAAAAAGCTGTCCTTATGCGGCAGCGTGTCGATAACAGAGAAAAGAGACAAATCAGAATCTCCTGAAGATACGGGAAGGAGCATCCTTTTTGCTGGAAGATAAAACAACTGAAACGCGGCAGGACGAGCCAGTCGGTGCGCCGCGGCACACCGGCTTCCGCGCAAAGCTGCGCTCGCTTTGGGCGCAGCTCCAGTGCGTCCATCTGCTGCGCCGCCACCGGCGGTATCGCCGCCGCAGACACCGGCTGGACAATGCCGCCCGGAAGCTGCGCTCGTCGAAGCTGGTATTGCGCGTTGGCGCAGTGCTCTACGCACTGGGCTTTGGCGCGGAGTATGCTGCCGTGCGGGTGGGACGTGCCGTCAAGTACGCCGCTCTCTGGGCTGCTGAAGGCATCCGCCGCTTTGCAAAGGCTCTGGCGGAGACGGCGTTCCCCGGCGCAGCACAGGTGGCCAAAGACCTGTTTGGCCCCATCGTGCTGTTTGCAAAGGGCACCGTGTCCCTTCTCATCCATGCCCACCGCATCCGCAAGGAGCAGGGCTTCGGTGCAGCATTTGAGGCCAGCGTCCACTACTTCAAAAACGGCGTCCGCCGCAACCTCAGTCTGCTGCCCCGCATGGCGATGTATGCCCTGCCCATCTGCGCACTGGCGCTGGGCGCAGCAGTGTTCCAATATGTCATCCACCAGCCTTATGCGCTGGCCGTCCGGGTCAACGGCGAAACCGTGGGCTATGTGGCGAATGAGGACGTCTTCAACACGGCCCGCGAGGACGTGATGGAGCGTATCAGCTACGCCGGCACCGACAAGACCGAGTGGACCATCGAGCCGAGCTACACCCTCGCCATTGCCCACCACATGATGGACGAAAACGAGATGGCAAACGCCATCATCCAGAGCGCCGGCGACCAGATCAGCGAAGGCACGGCTCTTTATCTGGACGGCGAGTTGACGGCGGTGTGCAGCGACGGCAAAGCGCTGCGGGATTACCTCGCCGCCATGCTCGACCCCTACGAGGAAGAAGAGAACGGCCCCGATGTGAGCGTGGGCTTCAACAAGCAGGTCACGCTGGAAGACGGCCTCTACTTCAAGGAAGGCTTGCAGGATTTTGAGACCGTCCGGCAGGAGCTGGTGGGCGTGAAGCAGGCCCAGAAGATCTACACCGTCAAGGCGGGCGATACCCTCTGGTCCATCGCACATAACAATGACCTGACCTTCCGTGAGCTGTGCGCCCTCAACCCGGCGTTCAAGGGTGAGCCGCTGAGCGAGACGTCCAGCATCCTTGAGGGCGACCACCTCGTCATCACCAAAGAAGAGGCTGGCCTTGAGGTGCGCATCACCCGCATCGAGACCCGTGAGGAAGAGATCGCATTCTCCACGGAGACGACAAGATCCAACGAATATACGAAGGGGACCACCAAGGTGCTCCAGGAGGGCGAGAACGGTCTGCGCCGTGTGACCCTCCAGAACGTCTACGACACCAACAATATCCTTGTGGACCAGAGCGTGCTTTCCACCGAGGTCATCAAGGAGCCGGTGAACAAGAAGGTGGTCAAAGGCACCAAGAAGGTGACTTCCAGCACCAAGTACATCACCGGCAGCGGCCAGTTCATCTGGCCTGTGCCGAACTACCGCTACTGCTCGCGCTGGTACGGCGGACGCCACAAGGGCGTGGACATCTGCGCCCCGGCCGGTACGCCCATCTACGCCTCCGCAGGCGGCACCGTCACCAAGGCGGGTTACAACAAGGCCGGTGCAGGTACGGGCTATGGCTACTCGGTCATCATCAGCCACGGCGGCGGATACAGCTCTGTGTATGCACACTGCCTGTCCCTGACCGTCAGCGCGGGCCAGACCGTCAAGCAGGGCCAGCTCATCGGCTATCTGGGCAGCACGGGCCGTTCCACCGGCAACCACTGCCACTTTGAGATACGTCTCAATGGTTCGTACATTCCCCCGCAGAACGTATTCCCGGGGAAGAAATAATTTTATAAAAAGGAGATAATTGTTATGGCTACTCCTCACATCAGCGCCGAAAAGGGCGATTTCGCAAAGACTGTCCTGATGCCGGGCGACCCCCTGCGCGCAAAGTTCATTGCTGACACCTTCCTGAAGGATGTCCGTCAGGTGACGGATGTCCGCGGGATGCTGGGCTTTACCGGCACCTACGAGGGCCGTCCCATCAGCGTGATGGGCAGCGGCATGGGTATGCCCTCCATCGGCATCTATTCCTACGAGCTGTTCAAGTTCTACGATGTGGACAACATCATCCGCATCGGCTCCGCCGGCAGCTACACTGCCGACGCCAAGCTGTTCGACACCGTGCTGGCTGCCGGCGCGGTCAGTGAGTCCAACTATGCCCGCGTCCAGAGCGGCAACGACCACGACATCACCTTCCCCAGCGAGACTCTGAATGATAAGCTGCGCGCCTCCGCCAGGAAGCAGGGCATCAAGCTCATCGAGGGCAACATCCACTCCTCCGATGTTTTCTACCGTCAGCCCTCCGACGCAAAGCCCACCTACTGGGAGCTGCTGCGCGACGAGCGCGGCTGCCTCTGTGTGGAGATGGAGAGCTTTGCTCTGTTCGCCAACGCCGAGGTGCTGGGCAAGAACGCCGCCTGCCTGCTGACCATCTCCGACAGCTTTGTCTCCCCGGAGATCACCACCGCAGAGCAGCGCCAGAAGAGCTTCACCGATATGATGAAGGTCGCACTGGGCGCGGAGTATTGATTTAACCATAATACAAAAAGACTGCTGTCGGCCGACAGCAGTCTTTTTGCTTTTCAGGTATCCGTGTAATGACCGTAACAGGACGCAATGATGATGTTTCCATCCTGCTCCCGGTAGACGATGCGGTGGGTGTCGTCGATACGCCGACTCCACCATCCGCTCAAATCTCCCTTCAAAGGCTCGGGCTTGCCGATGCCCTCATAGGTGTTTCGCTGAATGTCTTTTATGAGAGAGTTGATTCGCTTCAGCAGCTTTTTGTCCCGCGTCTGCCAAAGACAATAATCTTCCCACGCTTCCTCTTCCCACAGCAGCCTCATCAGTCCACCTTGATCAGTTCATGTTCGGTGAGCTTGGCTTTGCCGGTGTCAATATCATGGACGATTTGACGGAGATGGTTGATGTTGCTTTCGGAATAGAAGGGATCGGCGGAGACTTCAAAGGGAATCCGATGCTCGCGCGACACTTTCTTTGCAAAAATCGTGAAGGCTGTCGTCATCGAAAGCCCCATCTCGGCGCAGACCTCCTCCATGCTCCGCTTGAGGTCGGGGTCCATCCGAAAATTCACGTTGACTGCATTTGCCATTCTGATGCGCCTCCTTTGTGATTCTATTATATTCATTTGTAATGACAAATGCAAGAGCTGTCATTGCATAATGCTGCGTAATTATCGCCGCTTGCACTTCTTAAAAGAATGATTTATACTTAAATACACGACACAGAAGGGAATGAGGCCGATGAACAGAGAAACGGTGAACATGGTGCGCAGTCCGATTTCTGTGGAGGGGAACATCCGGCTTGTTCCGTATTATCCGGCCTACGATACGGCACTTGCGTGGTATCAGGATGCACAGCTCTGCAAACAGGTAGATAACAGGGACTTCGTTTATGATTTGCCGCTGCTGAAGCGGATGTATCATTATCTGGACACACACGGGGAACTGTTTTATATCGAGTATCGGGGTGTGCTTTGTGGTGACGTCAGCCTGCGGACGACAGGCGAGCTGGCCATCGTCATCTGCAAGGAGTACCAGAATAAACACATCGGGCGGAAGGTCATCGAAAAAATGCTGGAGCTGGCTCGGGAAAGAGGCTTGGCGGAGTGCTTCGCGCACATCTATTCCTTCAATACCCAGTCGCAGAAAATGTTTGAATCCATTGGCTTCGTCCCACAGGACGAAGAACGCTATATCTACAAATTGCAAAAAGGAGAACTGACCATGACAAAACTGACTCTGGAAGAAAAGCAGGAGCTCATCCGGATGGCCCTTGCGGCCAGGGAGAGGGCTTACGCGCCTTACAGCGACTTTATGGTGGGCGCTGCCCTGCGCGCCGAGGATGGCCGCATCTTCACCGGCTGCAATGTGGAGAATGCCGCCTTTACCCCCACCAGCTGCGCCGAGCGGACGGCCCTGTTCAAGGCTGTGGCCGAGGGCGTGACCAGGTTCACCGACATCGCCGTGGTGGGTGCGCGCCGGGGCGAAGTCAACAAGCAGGTCACCTCGCCCTGCGGCGTCTGCCGTCAGGCGCTGTTCGAATTCGGCGGCCCGGAGCTGAATGTCATCATGGCAAAAAGCCCGGACGATTTCATCGAGCGCAGCATGGACGAGCTGCTGCCCTTCGGCTTCGGTCCCTCCAACGTGGCGGGCAACAAGGCTGTGGAAGATTGAACACAGCTGCGCGAAAAAGGCCGGGTGGAGCGGATCTTCCGGGATAAGTGTGATTTTTATACAATTTTGATAAAATAATTGTAAATGTTTTGTAATCGGAAAAGGCTTGCATCTGTCACTTCTTCCCGCTATACTTGAGCCAGTAAATGTGCAAGTGCGCACATTTCGTCAACAAAACGCGATTATATTAAAATAAAAGGAGAGTTTTCATTATGATGATTTCTCGTCGTAACTTCCTGGCAGTGGCTGGCGCCGCTGCTGCTGCCGCTGCTCTGACTGCCTGCGGCGGTTCTTCCTCTTCCACTGCTTCCTCTGCAGCTGCTTCCACCAGCGCAGCCGCTTCCACCGCTGAGGGCGGCGAGAAGATCGTGAAGGTCGCTCTGACCTGCGACACCGGCACCATCGACGATGAGAGCTTCAACCAGGCCTGCTGGACCGCTGTTTCCGGCTACATGGGCGATGACTGCCAGTACTACATCCCCGAGGCTGACGCTTCCGATGAGGACCGCGAGACCATGATCCGTCAGGCTGTCAACGACGGCGCTGATGTCATCGTCTGCGTCGGCTACCTGTACGGCGCTTCTCTGGCATGGGCTGCTGACCAGTACCCCGATGTCAAGTTCATCGCCGTCGACGTCACCCAGGGCGACATCGGCACCGACGCCATCCCCGCAAACTGCTACTGCATCACCTTCAAGGAGGAGCAGGCAGGTTATCTGGCTGGCTACGCCATCGTTAAGGACGGCAAGACCAAGCTGGGCTTCCTCGGCGGCATGGCTGTCCCCGCTGTCATCCGTTACGGCTACGGCTATGTGCAGGGCGCTGACGCTGCTGCTCAGGAGCTGGGCACCAACATCGATATCAACTACTTCTACGGCGGCCAGTTCTACGGCGATGCTAACATCACCTCCCGTATGGAGGGCTGGTACTCCAACGGCACCCAGGTCGTCTTCGCCTGCGGCGGCGGCATCTACACCTCCGCTGTTGAGGCTGCTCTGAAGAGCAACGGCTATGTCATCGGCGTTGACGTTGACCAGAACTACATCGGTGTCAACGGCGTGGCTGATGGCTCCTTCGCTTACAACCCCTTCATCACCTCCGCTATGAAGGGCCTGACCGAGGCTGTCAACACCGCTCTGTCCGACATCGAGGCAGGCGATTGGAGCGACATCGCTGCTTCCAACGGCAACTTCGGTCTGGAGGACGGCGACTACATCGGCCTGCCCACCGATGCTGACAGCTGGAACTTCGAGACCTTCACCACCGACGAGTACGAGGCTCTGAAGGAGAAGATCAAGAGCGGCGAGATCACTGTGGACAACAACTCTGACGACAGCACCAAGCCCACCGTCAGCGAGTTCACCACCGTCAACTACATCCAGTAATCAAGGTTTTCCCGGGCGGGACGCTCTGCAAAGGGCGTCCCGCCTTTTTTGTATGCTTTTTCAAGACGAGGAAGGAATGTTCGTCAAAATGCACAAAAGTGATACTTATGATATGGCAAAACACTAAATTTTCAAAAAGAAGTGTGCAAAACAGCAAAAATACGGTATAATGGGCATTAGAATAGTATAAGTGTCGCTTGGACACGAAAGGAGAGTGAGCAGATTGGCAGAGGATTTTGTGATCGAGATGCTCCATATCACCAAGGAGTTCCCGGGCATCAAGGCAAACGACGACATTACCCTGCAGCTGCGCAAAGGTGAGGTCCATGCCCTGTTGGGCGAGAACGGCGCAGGTAAAAGCACCCTGATGAGCGTGCTGTTCGGCCTGTATCAGCCGGAGGAGGGTAAGATCCTCAAAAACGGCAAGGAGGTCGCCATCCGCAACCCCAACGATGCAAATGCACTGGGCATCGGTATGGTCCACCAGCACTTCAAGCTGGTGGAGTGCTTCAGCGTGCTGGACAACATCATTCTGGGCGTGGAGCCCAACAAGCTGGGCTTTTTGCAGAAGGCCGAGGCCCGCAAGAAGGTCGTGGCCCTGAGCGAGAAGTACGGCCTGCGTGTTGACCCCGATGCGCTCATCAGTGATATTTCGGTGGGTATGCAGCAGCGCGTGGAGATTTTGAAGATGCTCTACCGCGACAATGAGATCCTCATCTTCGACGAGCCCACCGCTGTGCTGACCCCGCAGGAGATCGACGAGCTGATGGAGATCATGCGCGGGTTCAAGAAGGAGGGCAAGTCCATCCTCTTTATTACCCACAAGCTCAACGAGATCATGGCGGTCGCCGACCGCTGCACCGTCCTGCGCAAGGGCAAGTATATGGGTACCGTGGACATCAAGGACACCACCAAGGAAGAGCTTTCCCGCATGATGGTCGGCCGTGACGTCCAGCTTCAGGTCGATAAAAAGCCCGCTCACCCGGGCGATGTTGTGCTGGACGTGGAGGGGGTCACCATCCACAACGACCAGCGCAAGAAGGACTCCGTCAAGGACGTCACCTTCCAGGTCCACGCAGGCGAGATCGTCTGTCTGGCGGGCATCGAGGGCAACGGCCAGACCGAGCTCGTCTATGGCCTCACCGGCCTCGAAAAACTGTCGGGCGGCAAGATCACACTGGACGGCAAGGACATCACCCGCGAGAGCATCCGTCAGCGCTCCAAGGACGGCATGAGCCACATCCCCGAAGACCGCCACAAGCACGGTCTGGTGCTGGACTACAGCCTCGAGAACAACATGGTGCTCCAGCGCTACTGGCAGCCCGAGTTCCAGAAGGGCGGCTTCATCCAGTCCGATAAAGTCCGCGAGTACTCCGATAAGCTCATCGCTCAGTACGACGTCCGCAGCGGTCAGGGCAGCTCCACCATCGTGCGCAGCATGTCCGGCGGCAACCAGCAGAAGGCCATCATCGCCCGCGAGATCGACAAAGACCCCAAGCTGCTGGTGGCTGTTCAGCCCACCCGCGGCCTGGATGTCGGCGCTATCGAATACATCCACCGCCAGATCGTCGCCCAGCGCGACAAGGGCAAAGCTGTCCTGCTGGTCAGCCTCGAGCTGGATGAGGTCATGAACCTGTCCGACCGCATCCTCGTCATGTACGAGGGCGAGATCGTGGGCGAGTTCGACCCCAAGACCACCACTGTGCAGGAGCTGGGCCTCTACATGGCCGGCGCACGCAAGCAGGGAAAGGAGAGCAAATAAATGAACAAGAAAAAACTTTCCCACAGCAACCTCAACAGCTCCATCACCAGTGTGCTGGCCGCGCTGCTGTGCATCGTCATCGGCATGGCTGTGGGCTTCCTCGTGCTGCTGGCCATCAACCCGGCCCACGCATGGGGCGACGGCTTTGTCCGCATCATTAAGGGCGGCTTCCATGACGCTCCTTACGGCGTCGGCAAGGAGCTGGCCAACGCGGCGCCCCTCATCATGACCGGTCTGTCCGTGGCCTTCGCCTTCAAGACCGGCCTGTTCAACATCGGTGCTGCCGGTCAGTACACGCTGGGCGCTTACGGCGCTCTCTATTGCGCCATCATGCTCAAGATGCCCTGGTATGTCTGCCTGATCGTCGCCACCATCCTCGGCGGCATCTGGGGCGCTATCCCCGGCTTCTTCAAGGCTTACTTCAACATCAACGAGGTCATCACCTCCATCATGTTCAACTGGATCGGTTTGTATCTGGTCAATGAGCTTATCTACCAGAACGGCACCGGCCCCATGTACGACGTGCGCAACACCCGTACCCTGAACCTGAGCAAGAACGCTGAGTTCGCCCAGTCCATCATCCCGGACTTCGGCCTGAACAAGATGTTCCAGACCAACAGCACCACCATTGCGATCTTCCTCGCTGCGGCAGTCGCCATTCTGATCTGGGTCATCCTGAACAAGACCACCTTTGGCTATGAGCTGAAGGCCGTCGGCCTGAACAAGAGCGCCGCCCGCTACGCCGGCATCAACGAGAAGAAGAACATCATCCTCTCCATGGCCATTGCAGGCGCTCTGGCAGGCTTCGGCGCCGGACTCTACTACCTGTCTAATGTCTCTCAGTGGAACCCGCTGAACTCCACCAGCCTGCCGGCCATGGGCTTCAACGGCATCTCTGTGGCCCTGCTGGCAAGCTCCAACCCCATCGGCACCATCTTCTCCGCGATCTTCATTTCTCACATCTCGGTCGGCGGCTCCTTCCTGTCCACCAAGTATTATCCTACCGAGATCTCCGACCTGATCAGCGGTATCATCATCTACCTGTGCGCATTCTCCATGCTGTTCCGTGGCAAGATCCACTCCATGCTGTTCAAGAATGCGGACAAGACCAACGTGAATGCAGAGCCTGCCCCTGCTAAGACCGAAACCAAGAAGGAGGGCAAGTGATATGCTGCTTCTCATCAAGTATACTCTGCTGTATGGCATCGTGCTGATGCTGGTCGCTCTGGGCGGTATGTTCAGTGAGCACTCCGGCATCATCAACATCGCACTGGAAGGCATCATGGTCATCGGCGGTGTGGCGGGTGTCCTCACCCTCACCATGCTGCCCGCGAGCATGCCGGCTTTCGCCACTGTGCTCATCGCTGTGCTGGTGGCGGCTATCGCCGGCATGGTCTACAGCCTGCTGCTGGCCTTCGCGTCCATCAATCTGAAAGCGGACCAGACCATCGGCGGCACGGCCCTGAACCTGCTGGCGACGGCGGTGGCTGTGGTCATCTCCAAGAACTTCAGCGACAGCGGCAGCGCCAAGCTGAACTACTCCAACAAGCCCTTCCTGTTCAGCATCGGCGGCCTGGAGCTGAGCATCTTTGTCCCGCTGGGCATCGCACTGCTCATCATCAGCTACATCGTGCTGTACAAGACCCGCTTCGGCCTGCGTCTGCGCGCCTGCGGCGAGCATCCTCAGGCTGCGGACTCTGTGGGCATCAACGTCTACAAGATGCGCTATGCCGGTGTCGTCATCTCGGGCGCTCTGGGTGCCATCGGCGGTCTGGCCTATATCGTGCCTCCCGTCCAGACCTGGAACTTCGAGGTCGGCGTGGCCGGTGCAGGCTTCCTTGCTATGGCCGTTATGATCTTCGGTCAGTGGAAGCCCTTCAACATCTGCGGCGCAGCCATGTTCTTTGCCGTGTTCAAGAGTCTGGCCAACATCGCCGACTCCACCTTCCTCGCACAGCTCCACTGGTCCAGCAACATCTACAACATGATGCCCTTCGTGGCATCCATGGTCATTCTGGCCTTCACTTCCAAGAACAGCATGGCCCCCAAGGCCGAGGGCATCCCCTACGACAAGGGTTCCCGCTGATTCGAGCGTATTTTCCGGGCGCAGCTGCTTTTCCGGGCGGCTGCGCCCTTTTTGCTTCTTTTTCAACAGATTCCACAAAACAGCGCTTGCTTTTGCGGGAAAATTTGCTATACTTGAATTACAATGTCATACTATTGCCGGAGGCGGGGCAGCGCGGCCCGGGCCGTCGGCGGAGAATATTATTTAGGAGCGTGACCTTATGCGCATTTACGATTTGATCGCCAAGAAGCGGGACGGCGGCACCCACAGCCGCGAGGAGCTGGAAGCCATCGTCAACGGCTTCGTCAGCGGCGAGGTGGCAGATTACCAGATGGCGGCCTGGATGATGGCAGTTTATCTGCGCGGCATGACCGACGAGGAGACTGCCGAGCTGACCGATGTCATGGCCCACAGCGGCGTCATGGTGGACCTTTCGCCCATCCCGGGCATCAAGGTGGACAAGCACTCCACCGGCGGCGTGGGCGACAAGACCACGCTGGTCATCGCGCCCATCGTCGCGGCCTGCGGCGTCAAGATCGCCAAGATGAGCGGCCGCGGCCTCGGCCACACCGGCGGCACCATCGACAAGATGGAGAGCGTCCCCGGCACAAAGACCGCCCTCTCGCAGGAGGAGTTCTTTGCACAGGTGAATAAGATCGGCCTGTCGGTCATTGGCCAGAGCGAGGGCATCGCCGTGGCAGATAAGAAGATGTACGCCCTCCGCGACGTCACCGCAACCGTCAGCTGCATCCCCCTCATCGCGTCCAGCATCATGTCCAAGAAGCTGGCCTCCGGCTCCGACGCTATCCTGCTGGACGTCACCACCGGCACCGGTGCGTTCATGAAGACCGTGGACCAGAGCATCGAACTGGCCAAGCTGATGGTCTCCATCGGCACCCATCATGGCCGCCGCGTCGCTGCGATGATCACCGACATGGACACCCCGCTGGGCCACAACATCGGCAACAGCCTCGAGGTCATGGAGAGCATGGACGTGCTCAAGGGCCGCGGCCCCGCCGACCTGACCGAGGTCTGCCTGCAGCTGGCTGCGAATATGCTGGTGCTGGCCGATCAGGGGTCCCCCGCCGAGTGCCGCGCCATGGCCGAGGCTGTCATCGCGGACGGTTCTGCCTATGCAAAGTGCAAGGAGATGTTCGCGGCTCAGGGCGGCGACACCCGCGTTCTGGACGACTACAGCCTCTTTGAGAAGCCCGCCGCCAGCTATGAGCTGCTGGCCGAAGAGGACGGCTACATCGTCGCCAACGACGCCGAGAAGATCGGCTCTGCCAGCGTTCTGCTGGGCGCAGGCCGTCAGAAGAAGGGCGACCCGCTGGACTTCGCCGCCGGCATCACCCTCCACAAGAAGCGCGGCGACTACGTCCACAAGGGCGAGAGCCTCGCCACCTTCTACGGCGCGGCGGATAAGTTCGACGCTGCCGCCGCCGAGTACCGCAGCGGCCTCGTCTACGGCCCCGAAAAGCCCGAGGAAGCCCCGCTGGTCTATGCCCTCGTCACCAAGGACGGCGTGGAGCGGTACTGAAATACCTGAATCGCTGAGAACGGCCCCGGGATCTGTGTGTTCCGGGGCCGTTTTTCCGCTAAAACTGCGCTTTGTGGTGGATAAAGCCGACAGAAGGGCTGATTTTGTAGATGTTTTGCCTGAGATGTGGTATAATCTACTCAATAGCGCCCAGACGGCGCAGGAGAAGAGAAAGGGTTATTCTATGAAGATCGTTTTGGTGGGCGGCGGCAAAGTCGGCACAGCGCTGGCGCGGCAGCTCAGTGAAGAGGGTCACAACGTGACCGTTATCGATACGAACAAGGCCCGTGTGGAGCATATCGGGGAGTCCTACGATGTGATGAGCATTCTCGGCAACGGTTCGTCCATCACCACCCTGTCCGAGGCGGGCGTGGAGGAAGCGGACGTGTTCATCGCAGTCACCGGCTCGGACGAGCTGAACCTGCTGTGCTGCATGTTCGCCAAAAAGGCGGGCCACTGCCATGCCATCGCCCGCGTGCGCAACCCGTCTTACAGCCATGAGCTGGACTTTATCAAGAAGCAGATCGGCATCTCGGCCATCATCAACCCCGAAATGGCAGCGGCAAAGGAAATCTCTCACCTGCTGCGGTTCCCGGGCGCAAGCAAGATCGACACCTTCGCGGGCGGACGGGTGCGGCTCATCAAGTTTGCGCTGACCGAGCGGCAGGGGCTGGACGGCGTGGCTATCCACGAGATCCCCACCCGCCTCAAGAGCGACATTCTGGTCTGCGCGGTGGAGCGTGACGGCGGGGTCATCATCCCCAACGGTAACTTTGTGCTGCAGAACGGCGACCAGGTCACCTTCCTCGCCACGCAGGAGAAGGCCCACGAGTTCTTCCAGCGTATCAATATGCCGGTGCGGCCGGTGCGCAACGCCCTCATCGTGGGCGGCGGTGCCATCGCCTATTATCTGAGCCAGGAGCTGCTGGAAAATCACGTCCGCGTCCGCATCGTCGAGCGGGACCCGGCCCGCTGCAATGTTCTGGCCGAGTCCCTGCCTGAGGCACAGATACTGAACGAGGACGGCTCCAACCGCGACTTCCTGCTCTCGGAAGGTCTGGAATCCACCGAAGCCTTCGTGGCTCTGACCAACATCGACGAAGAAAACGTGCTGCTGACCCTGTTTGCAAAAAAGCACTCCAAGGGCAAGCTGGTCACGAAGATCAACCGCCTCGAGTTCGACGATATTCTGGCCGGGCTCGATCTGGGCAGCATCGTCTACCCCAAGTACATGACCTGCGACTACATCGTGCAGTACGTCCGCGCCCTGCAGAACGAGGCCGGCAACAACATCAAGACCCTTTACCGCATCCTCGACGACCGCGTGGAAGCGCTGGAATTCACGGTCCATGAGGAAAGCCGGGCCACCGGCGTGCCGCTGAGCCAGCTGCATCTGAAAAAGAATCTGCTGCTCTGCTGCATCACCCGCGGCGACCATATCCTCATCCCCCGCGGCGGCGACCAGATCCAGGTGGGCGACAACGTCATCGTCGTCACGCTGGAACACGGCCTGCATGACCTGCGGGACATCGTGGAAGAGTAACGGGGGACAGGACGTATGAATTATGCGATCGTCTTTCGTCTGCTGGGCTACATCCTGATGATAGAGGGTACACTGCTGCTGCTCCCGGCGGTGACGAGCCTCATCTACGCCGAGTGGGCCGTCATGGGCGTGTTCCTGCTGACGGCGGCCATCAGTGGGGCGCTGGGCTTTGCCCTGCAGGCCATCAAGCCCCGCAGCAAGGTGTTCTATATGCGGGAGGGCTTTGCGGCCACCGCCCTGAGCTGGATCACCATCAGTATCATGGGTGCAGTGCCGTTCGTCCTCACCGGCTGCATCCCGAACCCCGTGGACGCCATGTTTGAGACCGTTTCGGGCTTTACCACTACCGGTGCCAGTATCCTGCCCGGTGTGGAGGGCCTGCCCAACGGCATCCTGTTCTGGCGCAGCTTCACCCATTGGATCGGCGGCATGGGCGTTCTGGTGTTCCTGCTCTCCCTGCTGCCCCTGACCGGCGGCTCCCACGTCAACCTGATGAAGGCGGAAAGCCCCGGCCCGCAGGTGGACAAGCTGGTGCCGAAGGTGCAGTCTACGGCCAAGATCCTGTACGGCATCTATTTCGCGCTCACGGTGGTGGAGTTCTGCTTCCTGCTGGCGGGCGGAATGAATGTGTTCGACTCTCTGCTCACGGCCTTTGGCACGGCGGGTACTGGCGGCTTCGGCTTCAAGAACGACAGCTTTGCCAGCTTCTCGCCCTACATCCAGTGGGTCGTGACCGTCTTTATGATCCTCTTCGGCGTCAACTTCAACGCGTATTTCCTGCTGCTGCTGCGCCGGTTCCGCCGCGCAGCGTCCAGCGAGGAAGTCCGCGCCTATTTCGCCATCATTCTGGCGGCGGTGGCCGTCATCACGGTGAACATCCGCAGCCTCTACGGCACCTTCGGCGAGGCGCTGCGCCATGCGGCCTTCCAGGTCGGCTCCATCATTACCACCACCGGCTTTTCCAGCTGTGATTTCGACCTCTGGCCCACGCTGGCAAAAGAGGTGCTGGTGCTGCTGATGTTCGTGGGTGCCTGCGCGGGCAGCACCGGCGGCGGCATCAAGGTGAGCCGCTTCCTCCTGCTGGGCAAGACGCTGGGCAAGGAGCTGAAGCAGGCTCTCCACCCGCAGGTGGTGGCCCCCGTCCGGATGGACGGCAAGCTGGTCAATCATGAGACCATCCGCACCACCAACGTCTTTCTGGCGGCCTACATCTTCATCTTTGCGGCGAGTTTCATGCTTGTCAGTCTGGACGGCTTTGACATGGTGACGAACTTCACCTCCATCGCCGCCACCCTGAACAACATCGGCCCTGGCCTCAATCAGGTGGGTCCCATGATGAACTTCGGGGCCTACTCCAACTTCGCAAAGCTGGTGCTCATCTTCGATATGCTGGCCGGTCGTCTGGAAATTTTCCCGATGCTGGTGCTCTTCCTGCCCGATGCGTGGAGAAGATTCTAAAAGTTTTATAACGCAAAAAATCCCCCGGTCCGGCCGGGGGATCTTTTTTATATCAGAACGTCAGCTCGACCTTTTCCTGCGCACGGTATTGCAGAGCCTCGAGCAGCGAATCCTCGTCGAGGAGGCGCTTGCCGGAGAGGTCGGCAATGGTGCGGGCCACCCGGAGGATGCGGTCGTGGGCGCGGGCCGAAAGGCCCAGCGTCTCGTAGGAGGCCCGCAGGAGCTGCTCAGCGGCGGGGGGCATCCGGCAGATGCGCCGCACCTGCCCGGCGGTGAGCTGGGCGTTGCAGCGCACATCCTCGTAGCCGGGAGCAGCGTACCGCTGGGCCTGGATGGCCCGGGCAGCAAGGACCTGTTTCCGCAGCTCGGCGCTGCTCTCGGAAGGGGCAGCGCCATGCAGTTCATCGAAGGCCACCGGGTCCATCTCGACGCAGAGGTCGATGCGGTCCAGCAGCGGGCCGGACACCCGGCTGCGGTACTGCCGCACCGCGCTGGGCGAACAGGTGCAGGCCCGGGTAGGGTGGCCGTAGTAGCCGCATTTGCAGGGGTTCATGGCGGCGACGAGCTGGAAACGGCTGGGATAAGTGGCGCTTCCGGCGGCTCGGCTGACCGTGATGCAGCCGTCCTCGAGGGGCTGGCGCAGCACTTCGAGGCTCTCGCGGGAGAACTCGGGCAGCTCGTCGAGGAAGAGGACGCCGCAGTTGGCCAGACTGCACTCGCCGGGGCGGAACTGCGCCCCGCCGCCCGCCAGCGCAGCCGAACTGGCCGAGTGGTGGGGGCTGCGGAAAGGCCGTGCCGTCACGAGGCCCCGGCCTGCGGGCATCTGCCCGGCGATGGAGTAAATTTTCGTTGTCTCCACAGCTTCTTCCCGGGTCAGGGGAGGCAGGATGCCGGGCAGGCGGCGGGCCAGCATGGATTTGCCGGTGCCGGGAGCGCCGACGAGCAGGACGTTGTGTCCGCCCGCAGCCGCGATGACCATCGCCCGGCGGGCCAGCGGCTGGCCGCAGACGTCAGCGAAATCGGGAACATGGCTCCACGCATCGGCAGGGTCGAAGGGGACAGGCATCGTAGGCAGGATGGGCTGGACGCCCCGCAATGCATCCACGACCTGACGGGCCGTTGCGGCAGGATAGACCTGCATCTCGCTGCCGCAGGCCTCAGCGGCTTCGGCCGCGTTCTCGGCGGGGACATAGAGCGCCCGCACACCGCCGGCAGCAGCTTCCAGCGCCATGGGCAGGACGCCGGACACCGGGCGGAGACTGCCGTCCAGCGCCAGCTCCCCCAGAAAGGCCGTGTCCTTCGGCGGCGGCTCCAGCTGCCCGGAAGCGGCCAGCACCGCCAGCAGCAGGGGCAGGTCATACACCGGGCCGGTCTTGCGGACGTCGGCGGGAGCGAGGTTGATGGTGATGCGGCGGTCAGGCCACTTGAAGCCCAGATTTTTCAGGGCTGCGTGGACGCGGTCGCCGCTCTCTCGGACGGCGGAGTCCGGCAGGCCGACGATGGAGAGGGCGGGCATCCCGCCCGAGATGTCGGCCTCGACTTCCACGGGAAAGCCGTTGAGGCCCTTGAGGCCGAAGCTCTTGAGGACTGCGTACATGGGCGCTCCTTTCTGCCCGATGGGGCGGCAGAAACCATCCATAAAAGGAGATAATAGATTTTTTACGGTGCTTCGAAATTTCTTCTGAGATAACAGACAAAAGGAATGAAATGGTCGACTAAGAACTGACTAAGAAATGGGAAAGACAGGGCGCAGATGCCCAAGTTCGACACAATTTTCTGTTTGAATCTATTATATTAAAGGGCATGTGAGATGTCAACGAAACGCGGGCGATCTGCGATTGGAGGAAGAATCTTATGGTTGCGAAAGAGTACTGCTGTTACACCAGGCCCTATTCCAGGATCGAAGGCTTTCAGCTTGCACACACGCTGTACTACAGCGCAAGCGTAGAGGAAGAGGGGGTTGTACTGGCAGTGCGGCGGCAGCAGGGAGAAGAGTGTGTCACGGAGCAGGTCATCTGCCCGGTGGGCGACTTCGGGCGGCTGATGTCCCTGATGCGGTATCTGTGCGAAAATGGAGTAGGGCTGGGCCACTGGCTGGATGTACTGGACGACGCAGGGCAGGTATACTGGCCCTGCACGGCTGCAAATGGGCAGCAGGAGAGCGGAAAGCCTGCACGATTTGTGGCATTTGCTGGTTTTGAGGGGGGAAACTTGGTACATAATCCTGAATTGACACAAAGCGTATAAAAGCTTATATTATAAGTAGACTTGGATGAATTTGTCCATTATGGTCAAAAATTATAAAGGTAAGGTGTGCAATATGTATCAGGATGAGTATAAGCGCTGGCTGGCAGCGGATCTGGAGGACGCAGATCTGAAGCCGGAGCTGGCCAAGGTCGAGGGAAACGACGACGAGATCAAGGACCGCTTTGCCGTTGCACTGAAATTCGGCACCGCTGGCCTGCGCGGCGTGCTGGGCGCTGGCACCAACCGCATGAACATCTACGTCGTGCGTCAGGCCACCCAGGGCCTGGCAAACTGGGTCAAGACCCAGGGCGGCAGCCAGACCGTGGCCATCAGCTACGACAGCCGCCTGAAGAGCGACGTCTTTGCCAAGACTGCCGCCGGCGTTCTGGCCGCAAACGGCATCAAGGTGCGCATTTATGATGCTCTGATGCCTGTCCCGGCCCTGAGCTTTGCCACCCGTTACTATGAGTGCAATGCGGGCATCATGGTCACCGCTTCTCATAACCCCGCCAAGTACAACGGCTACAAGGCCTACGGCCCGGACGGCTGCCAGATGA
>ENA-ORVG01001711-ORVG01001711.1-human-gut-metagenome-genome-assembly--contig:-NODE-1711-length-24438-cov-5.841488_pt1 | contig 24438 bp, 22 predicted proteins | sample MGYA00242091_ERZ509233 | MGnify/ENA primary metagenome ERZ509233 (study PRJEB26280, sample SAMEA2338840) | human gut metagenome | biome: human gut; feature: human-associated habitat; material: faeces... | reverse complement strand
ATCTGCCGAAAAATCTGACGACGCATCTTACGCACAAGCTTTATTCAGTGTTTCCTTAATCAGTCGAGGTGATCTTTATGAAAAAACTGTTTTGTATTGGATTGATCGGAACAATGCTGCTGTCGGGCTGTGCCGGCGGAAACGCATCTTCGCAGGAGCGTGCTGAAACCAAGCCGGCAGAAACCAGTATTGCAGAAATAGACATGGCAGAGGGCGAAGGGCTGAATGCCATTGTTTACAACGGGACATGCTACTACGGTGTGGCGTTTTACGGTTCGGAATCGTATGTGCCGTCTGACGCAAAGCTGTTGGGAAAGGCGGCAGACTCCAGCGAGTGTCTGAGCATTTCCCTTTATGAGCAGACACCTGTGCCGACAGAGGAATTGCAGACCAACTGTGCTGACCCGGGAACTGACGTTTATGCCGTATTCGGGAATAGCGGAAATGTGATCGAGTTTTACACCTCCACGGACGGAGAACATGGCTACACCTACTACATACTGAAAGATCTGACTACTGAGATGCCGGAATATTACACTGCCGGATAAGGCAGAACAGAAACGCTGAAAAAGGGGACTGCCGCAGGGCAGTCCTTTTTCGTTGGCAAACTGAACAGTTTTTTGGAATGCAGATTGTCGAAAATCACGATTTATGCAGGCTATGCAGAAAGTACGCGGAAATACTTGCAAAAAGGTGCATTTTTTGGTATAATATAAAGGCAATACCGCACAAAGAGCGTCTGTCGACTTTGCACGCCATCTGCTTGCAAATTTCCCGTCATATTTCACAAAAATGCTCGTGAATACATCCAGTATTCACTCCGCTTTTTGTTTCATCTGACGAAAAATTTGACGACGCATCTGTCGCACAATCTTTGTGCGGTATTGCCTAAAGAAAAGCAGTCACGACGGCTGTGGAAAATGACACAGAAATGAGGAATCTCCAATGAGCGATATGATAAAGGGTACCATGATCTCCTATCGTCCGGACATCAAAGTGCTGGACGCTACCATTCGGGACGGCGGACTGGTAAACAACTTTGAGTTTACAGACGACTTTGTCCGGAAGCTGTATCTGACCAATGTACGTGCCGGTGTCGATGTGATGGAAATCGGCTATCTGGCAGATCCGGAGCTGTTCGAGGAATCCAAGTTCGGCAAGTGGAAGTTCTGCCATGAAGATGCCATTCAGAAGGTGCTGATCGACATTCTCGACCCGAAGATGCAGCTGGCAGTTATGGCAGACGTAGGACGTGCCAACGTGGCACGGGATCTGCCGGACAAGAAGGACAGCATTCTGGATATGGTGCGGATCGCCACCTATATCAACACCATTCCGGCAGCCATTGACATGATCGAAACCTGTACGAAAAAGGGCTATCACACCACAGTGAACATCATGGCAGTTTCCAAGGCACAGGAATCGGAACTGGAAGAAGCACTGGAAATGCTGGGCAAGAGCAGCGTGGAAGTCATCTATCTGGTAGACAGTTACGGTTCGCTGTATCCGCTGCAAATGCGTCAGCTGGCACAGCGGTATTTGGAAGCCGGCGAAAAATACGGCAAGAAGATCGGTATCCACGCCCACAACAACCAGCAGCTGGCATTTGCCAACACTACCGAGTGTGCTATGATGGGTGTCAGCTATCTGGATGCAACCATGGCTGCCATGGGACGCGGTGCCGGAAACTGTGCAATGGAACTGCTGATGGGATTCCTGAAAAATCCGAAGTATGACATCAAGCCGGTGCTGCGGTTTTTGCAGGACGAAATGCAGAAGCTGAAAAATGACGGCGTTGTCTGGGGCTATGACATTCAGTACCTGCTGACCGGTTACCTGAACCAGCATCCGCGGACGGCGATCGCATTCACCAATGAAAAGCGGCAGGATTATTTCACGTTCTTTCAGGAATTGCAGGAAAATGAAGTGTGAGCCGGAGAAAATCGGATAAATGAGCAAACCGCCGGCATACAGAAAAATCTGCGTGCCGGCGGTTTGGATTTTGATGTGGTAAGGATAATGGTGAGGAAATGCGAAGATGTTGCAAAAAAAGTAAAGTGATAATTTTTATTATCGTACTTTTGGCGTTTGGAATTACAACGATATGGATAATGATGCAGCAAAGTACAAATGCCGTTGTTTTGGAAATCGAAAATGCTGTACAGAATGATACATATTATGTGATGTCAGAACATGAACTTGCTATGGAAGAACGTCTATTGCTGGACGAAAATCAAGTGAAATATGAAGAATATCACTGGAATCAAATTTTTGATGATTATCGGCTGTATTATTCCCCTACACGTGAAATGTCAATCGAAGAATATTTAGAGGGCTATAAAATGCAAAACATAGATATTCATCGCACATACACGCTGCATAATTTTCATTCCGGATACATTTGGGTTGTGATTCACTTCGATGTTGTTGACAAGAACGGCAATATAATGACAGACAATCAAGGCGGTCCTAAAGTGGGAACAAAATTTAAAATAGAAAAACAGAATGGAAAATGGCAAATCACAGACTTTTATGAACAGAATTTCTATGAAACAATGTCAGATAAAATCTACTATCTTCTTCCTAATTGGGATTTGACAAAGCAATAAAAGCGTTTAGAACATACTGAAAAATGCCTACAGTGTTGGAACGGGAATTTCAGAATTTTTCTTCCAATTCCGAACGACTGTCAAATATACCCCAGACTTTTCATCACAAACAGCCACATCGTCAGCGAAAACGCACTGAGCAGGGTGGTCATCATCACGGCACAGGCGGTAATGGTGCCGTCATGCTTCATATTTTTCGCCATGACAAAACAGCTGCATGTGGTGGCACTTCCCAGCATCACCAGAATAGCGATCAGCTTTTCCGTGCGGAATCCCAGCCAGATCGCTGCCGGCAGGAACAGGGCACAGAACAGGAACAGCTTTGCGGCAGAAATGCCCAGCGTCAGCCCCAGCTTGCCCTTGGCATTCTCCAGCCGGAATGATGCTCCCAGTGCAATCAGTGCCAGCGGTGTCGCCATATTTCCCAGATAGGAAACCGACTTTTGCAGAATCGTCGGCTGCGGAATGTGCAGGACAGACCAGAGCATGCCCACCGCGATTCCCAGAATAATGGGATTGGTCACCACGTCTTTCAGCGTTCGCAGCAGCAGCTTCTTGGCGTTGGGAGAGTCATCGTCGTGAGGTGCCGTCAGGGAGAGAATGATGACGGCGGCGATGTTGTACAGGGGTACCGTCCCCACGATCATCAGGGCAGCCATGGTGGCGTGTCCGTAGATGTTGTTGACAAAGGCAATCCCCAGAATGGCGGCACTGCTGCGGTAAGATGCCTGAATGATCTCGCCCCGTTCTGCCCAGTCTTTTCGCGGCAGGGACAGGAGAAAGGCAATGCCGATACTAAGCAGTGTGGCAAAAAAGCAGAACAGCACGAATTTGCCGTCCCACACTGTCTGAAAATCTGCCTTGGACAAGTCCATGAACAGCAGTACCGGCAGCAGTGCCTTAAAGACAAACTGGTTTAGCTTGGCGGTGGTGTGGTCGTCCAGCAGTCCGACTTTTTTCATCAGACCGCCGAATACCATCATGAGAAAGATCGGAATGGTGGCATTCAGACTGAATGAAAGATTTTGCAGGGTAGTTTGCACAGGTTTCACGTCCGTTCTATGAAATATTCAGCGGTTCCCCTAGGGGAACATACTCTAGGGGGTGTTGACACTAAGCCTGACACGTGCCTTTTGGGGTGATTTTTCCCCGTTCGTCGTTAAAAATCCTTGCCGTGCGAAAGCACGCCTGCGAATTTTTGCCTAGAACGGAGAAAAATCACCTCACAAAATTCGCATATCATTATAGTGTCAACACCCCCTAGCGATTTCAAAACAAACCGGCAGACAGTTTTCCCAACTGTCTGCCGGTTTTTGCTTTCGGGTGATACTGCACAAAGCCGTCAGGCGAACTTTGCACGGTATTGCCTTAGAAAATACTCATGAATCCGACTGCTTTTCCCAGTATGCGGATATTGTCCAGTTCTTCTCCCACATAGACCAGCGGAGAGTATGCCGGATTTTCCGGTACCAGCTGTAAGCGTGCGTGCTTTCTGTCGTAGTAGACCCGTTTCAGCGTGGCTTCGTCGTCAATGATTACAGCCGCGATCTCGCCGTTTTCCACCATGGGCTGGCTGCGGATAAACACCGCATCGCCGTCGTAGATCCGTGCCCCGATCATGCTGTCGCCCCGTGCCAGCAGACAGAAGTCCGCAGCAATTTCCGCATCAGCGATCAGAAAGGTTTCCCGATCTTCCTGTGCAAAGATCGGTTCGCCGCAGGCGATCTCACCCAGCAGCGGAAAGCGTTTCAGCTGAATCGGGCGAAGATTGGGATAGTCCTCCCATGAAACAGGCGGTTCTTCGGGGCTGTCATAGCCCAGCAGCCACGCTTCCTTTACGCCGAGAGCCTTCGCCAGCAGCCGCAGCTTGCTCTCCTTCGGGCGGAAAGAGCCGGAACAATACTGGCTCATGGTGGAACGGGAAATGCCGGTTTTGGCACACAAGTCAGACTGTGTCATGTGTTTTTGCTGCATCGCCTGCTGCAGCCGGTTGTGGAATGTTTCCATAGGGGTATACCTCCGTTGTTCTGTTTTTCGGAACAACTGCATTATACCACGCTTTTCGGGAAAAGACAAGGGGATTCGTTAGATTTTTTGAAGAAACCGGACAACTTTTCAAACCGGCGGAAAATCGGCTGCGATTTCTGTAAAATCATAGTTAGCTCATACTAACTATGAAAAACCGCATTCTCGTTTCGGGAAACAAAGTTTTTTCAAAGGGGCATGACAAAAAAACAGCGTATTTCCGCGAAAAACTTTGCAAAACATGAGGTGTTTCAAAAGCTGTTGATTTTTTCACAAAGAAATGGTATAATGCAAAATGACAAGAAATTTCCCGAATGGTGTCGTGTGACAGAAATTTTACCATTCGGGAATCGACACCGGAGGCTGTTATGCCGCTTGTTCATACAAAATTTGCGATTGTCCCTTGAAAAATCAGGCGGAATATGTTATAATATCATAGATAGTACATCATGTAGTTTTTCTCTGGAAAAGCGACGGCTTTCGGGGAGAATTCTTGATTTTTCTGTCGGGAACTGTCACAGACAGTTTCGCTATGGCGGTGCTGTGCCGTGTTGTACAGCAGATTTATTTGTGCCGTGCCGCCGTGAAAATGACGTTCGGACAGGACGGGATCAGGAGCCGCTTTCAGCGGTTCCGACAGCGAAGAAAGGCTGTTCTGTCATAAAAGTATGTTTCCGTGAAAGGGTGCATTGCATCGGCACGGGGATCCGGCTGTGGAACCGCAGAAAGACTGCGGACAAGCAGCCCGAACTGACGGACTGCAGCCGAGGGCAGGACAGTCTTTTTACCGGACACAAAAGCGTTTCTGCCGTACAGCAGAAACAGACACAATCACCATCATCAAAATTTCAAAATAGGAGAGATGAACATGGAGTATCGCATTGAACACGATTCGATGGGCGAAGTAAAGGTGCCCGCCGATAAGTACTGGGCAGCACAGACAGAACGCAGCCACGAGAACTTTCTGATCGGTGTGGGCATTGAAACCATGCCCCGCGAGATCACACACGCTTTCGGTATCCTGAAAAAGGCTGCCGCTATGGCAAACCACAAGCTCCGTCCGGAGCGTATGACAGAGGAGAAGCTTTCTGCAATCTCCACTGCCTGTGACGAAGTGATCTCCGGCAGCCTGAACGAGCATTTTCCGCTGGTTGTATGGCAGACGGGCAGCGGCACACAGTCCAACATGAACGCCAACGAAGTTATCGCAAACCGCGGTAATGAAGTTGCCGGAAAGAAGATCCTGCACCCGAATGACGATGTCAATATGAGTCAGTCTTCTAACGACACATTCCCCACTGCAATGCATATCTCTGCTGTTCTGGCTGTAGAGGATAAGGTACTGCCGGCAATTGACGAATTGGTGGCTACCTTCCGCCGTCTGGAAGAAGAACACAAGGGCATTGTAAAAAGCGGCAGAACCCACCTGCAGGATGCAACACCGATCCAGTTCTCGCAGGAGATCAGCGGCTGGCGTACTTCTCTCGAGCGTGATCGCGAGATGCTCGTTTCTGCGTTGCCGTACCTGAAGACACTGGCACTGGGCGGCACCGCAGTTGGTACCGGTCTGAATGCACCGGAGGGCTTTGACGTAGAAGTTGCCAAGGCAGTTTCTGAACTGACCGGCAAGGACTTCGTCACCGCTTCCAACAAATTCCACGCACTGACCAGCAAGGATGAGATCGTATTTGCACACGGTGCCCTGAAGGCTCTGGCTGCGGATATGATGAAGATCGCCAACGACGTTCGCTGGCTTGCAAGCGGTACGAGAGATGGTCTGGGTGAAATCACCATTCCGGAAAACGAACCGGGTTCTTCCATCATGCCGGGCAAGGTCAATCCGACACAGTGCGAACAGGCAACGATGGTTGCTGTTCAGGTAATGGGCAACGACGTGGCAGTCGGCATGGCAGCTTCTCAGGGTAACTTTGAGCTGAACGTATTTATGCCGGTTTGTGCGTATAACTTCCTGCAGTCTGCACGTCTGCTGGCAGAGTCCATTGTCTCCTTCAATAAGAACTGTGCAGTGGGCATCTGTGCAAACCGCGAAAAGATGCACCACAACCTGCACAATTCTCTGATGCTGGTAACCGCACTGAACCCCTACATCGGTTATGAGAATGCTGCAAAAACTGCAAAGAAGGCGTTCCATGACAACATCTCGCTGAAGGAAGCCTGCGTAGAGCTGGGATTCCTGACAGCTGAACGGTTCGACGAAGTATTCCATCCCGAGGAGATGGCGTGAACCGTCTGCACTTCGGTGCAAAAAAACAGGAAGGAAAGGTAGTTTTGCTATGACATACAGTTATTTTCCGGGCTGTACACTGAAGACCAAGGCGAAAGACCTCGATCACTATGCTCGGATCTCTGCTGAAGCACTGGGCTTTACTCTGGAAGAACTTCCGGACTGGCAGTGCTGCGGCGGTGTGTATCCAATGGCGAAGAATGAGATCGCAACCAAGCTCTCATCGATTCGTGCACTGGCAAAAGCAAAGGAACTGGGACAGCCTCTGGTTACCCTTTGTTCTGCCTGTCATAATGTCATCAAGCAGGTCAACCATGATATGCAGACCGATGACAACATTGTTCTGAAAGCAAACAATTATCTGAAGCTGGCAGAGCCGTATCAGGGCGAAACCGAAGTTCTGCATTATCTGGAAGTACTGCGGGACAAGGTCGGCTTCGATGAACTGAAAAAGAAAGTGGTAAATCCGCTGAAGGGCAAGAAGATCGCCGCATATTACGGATGTCTTCTGCTCCGTCCGGGAAAGACCATGCAGATGGATAATCCGGAGAATCCGAAGATTCTGGAAGACTTTATCCGTGCAATTGGTGCAACACCGGTACTGTATCCGATGCGGAACGAATGCTGCGGCGGCTATCTGACACTGGACGAAAAGTCTGTGGCAGAGTCCAGAAGCAACAAGGTGATGACCAGTGCCAAGGACCATGGTGCAGAAATGGTGATCACCGCATGTCCGCTTTGTCTGTACAACCTCCAGAAGAATTCCGGCGTTTCGGATCTGCCGGTCGTATACTTTACCGAGCTGCTGGCGGAAGCACTCGGTCTGAAATAAGGAGGAACGAAAATGGCAGATTTGAAAGAACTCGTTCTGACGACCAGCGGCGTGAATCCGCTGAAGTGTATGCGTTGCGGAAAGTGCAGCGGTACCTGTCCGTCTTATGATGCAATGGAATATCATCCGCATCAGTTTGTATATATGGTGGAAAAAGGTGACATCGAAAAGCTGATGGCATCGAAGTCCATTTATACATGCCTGTCCTGCTTTGCCTGCGTAGAACGCTGCCCGCGTGACGTGGAACCGGCAAAACTGGTGGAAGCAGTCAGACTGGCGGTAATCCGTCAGCAGGGACAGAATCACCTGAAATCGGAGCAGATTCCCGAAATGCTGGACGACGATTTGCCGCAGCAGGCAATCGTCAGTGCATTCCGGAAATACAGCAAATAAGGAGGCATAAAAATGCGGAGAATAGGTGTTTTTGTATGCCACTGCGGTACGAACATTGCGGCGACCGTCGACGTAAAAACTGTTGCTGAAACTCTTGGAAAAGAGCCGGCAGTCGTTTATGCGACCGACTATCCCTATATGTGCTCAGAGGCAGGCCAAAACATAATCAAAGATGCGATCAAGGAGTATCAGCTGGAGGGCGTTGTTGTATGTTCATGTTCGCCCCGTATGCATGAGGCAACTTTCCGTAAGACTGTTGCAGCAGCAGGCCTGAACCCCTACATGCTGGAAGTCGCAAATATTCGTGAACAGTGCTCGTGGATCCACAAGGATATTCCGGAGGCAACCGCAAAGGCAATCGTCCTCGGACGTGCAGCAATTGCAAAGGTTCTGCTGAATACCCCGCTGATCGCCGGCGAAAGTCCGGTAACCAAGCGTGCTCTGGTCATCGGCGGCGGTATCGCAGGTATCCAGACTGCTCTGGATATTGCAGAAGCCGGCTATCCGGTAGACATCGTCGAAAAGGAACCGACCATCGGCGGTAAGATGACACAGATCGATAAGACATTCCCGACACTGGACTGCTCGTCCTGTATCCTGACACCGAAAATGGTAGAATGTGCACAGAACGACAAGATCACGATCTACTCCTACAGTGAAGTAGAAGCAGTGACCGGTTTCGTGGGCAACTTCAGCGTCAAGATTCGCCGTAAGGCTCGTTTTGTCGATGAGGATAAGTGTACCGGCTGCGGTGCATGTACAGAAAAGTGTCCGGTAAAGAACATTCCGGACGCTTACAATCTGGGACTGAGCAACCGTCACGCTGCATATATCCCGTTTGCACAGGCGATCCCGAACGTTGCTGTTCTGGACTCCACACGCTGCATCAAGCTCACCAAGGGCAAGTGCGGTCTGTGTTCGACAGTTTGCTCTGCCGGTGCGATCGACTACGAGCAGAAGGAAACTTTCGTAGAAGAAAAGTACGGTGCAATCGTTGCTGCTACCGGTTACAATCCGATCAACATTGACGGCTATGACGAATTCGCATATTCCCAGAGCAAGGACGTTGTCACTTCTCTGGAATTCGAGCGGATCCTGAAGGCAGACGGTCCGACAGAAGGTCATTTGCAGCGTCTGTCCGACGGCAAGCAGCCGAAGACACTGGTATTCGTACAGTGCGTCGGCAGCCGTGAATCCGGTTCTCAGCATGGCTGCGGTAAGGAATACTGCTCCAAGATCTGCTGTATGTATACCGCAAAGCACGCAATGCTGTGCCGCGAAAAATATCCGGATACCGATGTCTATGTATTCTACATCGACGTTCGTACACCGGGCAAGAACTATGATGAGTTCTATCGCCGTGCCGTAGAACAGTATGGCGTACATTATATTAAGGGTATGGTCGGCAAGGTTGCTCCGCAGTCTGACGGCACACTGGACGTTCAGGCTTCTGATCTGATTTCCAACGAACAGCTGCACATCAAGGCAGATATGGTCGTTCTGGCTGCTGCAATCGAAGCAGACAAGAGTGCCCGTCCGCTGGCAACCATGCTGACTGCAAGCATGGATACCAACGACTTCTTCACAGAAGCTCACGCAAAGCTGCGTCCGGTAGAATCCCCGACAGCCGGTGTATTCCTTTCCGGCGTTTGTCAGGGACCGAAGGATATTCCGGAAACCGTTGCACAGGCTGGTGCCGCTGCTTCTAAGGTTATCGGTCTGCTGGCAAAGGACAAGCTGTCCTGCAACCCGTGCGTATCCCATTCGGATCCCATGAAGTGCAATGGCTGCTCGTCTTGTGCAAATGTCTGCCCGTACGGTGCAATTACTTATGAGGAGAAGGACTTCAGCCGCCGTCAGGACGGCTCGATGATTCGCCGCGTAGCAGTTGTCAATGAGGCAGTATGTCAGGGCTGCGGTGCTTGTACCGTTGCATGCCCGTCCGGTGCAATGGATCTGAAGGGCTTCGCAACCGGTCAGATTATGGCGGAGGTAGATGCAATATGCAAGTAAATCAGGAATTTAAACCGAAAATCGTCGCATTCTGCTGTAACTGGTGTTCTTATGCAGGTGCGGACCTTGCGGGTACAAACCGTTCAAATTATCCGGCAGATGTCAAGATCATTCGTGTACCTTGCTCCTGCCGTGTCAATCCACTCTTTATTCTGCGTGCATTCCAGCGTGGTGCAGACGGCGTGATCCTCTGCGGCTGTCACCCGGGTGACTGCCACTATACCACTGGTAACTACTATGCCCGCCGCAGAATGACACTGCTGTTCTCGATGCTGGATTATCTGGGTATCGAGAAAGAGCGTACCCGTGTAGAATGGGTATCCGCCGCAGAAGGTGCAAAGTTCGCTGCAACCATGAATGAGTTTGTAGAAACTGTCACTGCACTGGGCGAGAACAAAAGACTGGAGGATCTGAGATGCAAAGCGAAATGATGAAAAGAGCCTCCGAGCTGTTGGCAGACGGTACAGTTGTTCGTGTGCTGGGCTGGAAAAACGGTGAGTTTGTCTATGATCCCACACCGGCTGTGTTCGATTCTGCAGAAGCTTTGGAAAAGGATTTTGTATATCACGATTTCTGCGGCAGCAATCTGTCGAAGTATCTGATCAAACTGTCTAAGCTGGAGGGCAAGACACTGGTTTTCCTGAAGCCGTGTGATTCCTATAGCTTCAACCAGCTGCTGACAGAACACCGCATCAAGCGGGAAAACGTTTACATCATCGGCGTTCCCTGTGACGGCAAGCTGGATCCGGATAAGGTACGTGAAGCCGGTGCCGAGGGCATTCTGGGCATCACCACTGACGGTGACACCGTAAAGGCGGAAACCATGTACGGTGAAGTTTCTGTCAGCAAGAAGGACTGCCTGCTGGAACGCTGCGAAGTCTGCAAGAGCCACAAGGTTGTTGTCTACGATGAGATGCTGGGCGAAAACGGTGAGGAAAATCCGGAGTCCGGTCGTTTCGATATGGTCGCAAAGCTGGAGGCTATGACACCGGAAGAAAGATTCGCATTCTGGCGTGGGGAACTGTCCCGCTGCATTCGCTGCAACGCCTGCCGCAACATCTGTCCGGCATGCAGCTGCGAACAGTGCGTCTTTGACAATCCGGCATCTGGTGTTTCCCAGAAGGCAGCAGCAGACTCCTTCGAAGAAAATATGTTCCACATTATTCGTGCATTCCACGTAGCAGGTCGCTGTACCGACTGCGGTGAGTGCTCCAGAGTATGTCCGCAGCACATTCCGCTGCACCTGCTGAACCGGAAGTTCATCAAGGATATTAACACTTATTATGGTGAATATCAGGCTGGTGCAGAGGAAGGCAGCCGTGCACCGCTGGTGAACTTCACCAAGGAAGACTGCGAGCCGAATGTGGTTTATAAAGGAGGCAGCAAGTGATGAAAAAAGTATCTCGAGAAAATCTGGACGCTTTGTTCGCTGCCATCGCAGAAGCAAAGAAACTCTATCTGCCGGTTGCTGACGGCACCGATGAAAAACGCGGTGTAAAGTACAGCGTCTGGACACCGGAAGCAAAGTATGCTGCAGAGGCAGTCAACACTGTCCGCAGTGCCAAGGACTTTTTCTTCCCGCAGGTAGAAAACATGGTCAACTTCAAGGTCAACGGCAAGAAGATCGAAGTCGATGATATTCGTACTGAGTGCGAGGACTTCGTGATCTTCGGCGTGCGTGCCTGTGATGCGGCAAGCTTCAAGATCCTGGACAGCGTGTATCTGTCGGAACCGGTAGATACCTACTATCAGAACCGTCGGGAACACGGCGTGGTAATGACCATGTCCTGCAGCAAGCCCAGTGAAACCTGCTTCTGCTCGGTATTCGGTATCGATGCCGCAGAACCGGCTGGTGATGTCAGCTGCTGGCTGACAGATGATGCAGTGCTGATGCAGGCAAACACCGAAAAGGGTGAGGCTCTGCTGGCTTCTTTGCCGATGCTGGAAGATGCCGCAGACGATGCTGCGGAAGAATCCAAGGCAAAGACCAAGGCAATTCTGGAAAAGCTGCCGCTGAAGAACCTCTCTACCGACTCCTTTGGCGGAGATAAGCTGATGGAACTGTTCAGTTCCGATAAGTGGGCAAGCCTGTCAGAAGCATGTCTGGGCTGCGGCACCTGTACTTTCGTGTGCCCGACCTGTCAGTGCTATGACATTCGCGACTATGACACCGGTCACGGCGTACAGCGGTTCCGCTGCTGGGACAGCTGTATGTACGCTGACTTTACCAAGACAGCCGGCGGTCAGCCGCGTCCCACACAGCTGGAGCGTTTCCGTCAGCGGTTCATGCATAAGCTGGTTTACTATCCGGCAAACAACGACGGCGTATTTGGCTGCGTTGGCTGCGGTCGCTGCATGAAGAGCTGCCCGATTTCCATGAACATTGTCAAGGTCATGAAGACTTTAGGGGAGGGTAACGCATGAAACAAGAAGCATTGATTCCGAAGGTCGGCGTGGTAACTGACATTCGTCAGGATACTCCCGATGTCAAGACATTCCGCGTGGTCGGTCTGGACGGAAACAAACTGTTCGAGCATATGCCCGGTCAGTGTGCGATGGTTTCCATTCCGGGCATTGGCGAAGGTATGTTCTCCATTACATCTTCTCCGACAAACAAGGAATTCATGGAATTTTCGATCAAGAAGTGCGGCTGTCTGACAAGCTGGCTGCACATGATGGACGTTGGACAGGAAGTCACCGTCAGAGGTCCGCTGGGAAAGAACTTTCCGGTGGAAACCGTTCCGACACCGGAAAACGGCAACTATGGTCTGAAGGGAAAGGATCTGCTGTTTATCGCCGGCGGTATCGGTCTGGCTCCGCTGCGTTCCGTCATCAACTATTGCCGTGACAAAAAGCGTGAGAATCCTGACGCTTATGGTTCTCTGCATATCATTTACGGCTCCCGTTCCAAGGACGATCTGGTAGACTATCAGGAAATTCTGGACGAATGGAGTCAGGACTGCAAGGTGGATCTGACCATCGACCGTGAACAGGAGGGCTGGGACGGTCACGTTGGCTTTATTCCGAACTATGTCAAGGAACTGAAGCCGGACCTGAACCGTACTGTTCTGATCTGCGGACCTCCGATCATGATCAAGTTCACACTGGACGGTCTGAAAGAACTGGGCTTCCAAGAAGAACAGGTCTATACCACAATGGAACTGCGTATGAAATGCGGTATCGGCAAGTGCGGACGCTGCAATATCGGTGACAAGTACGTCTGCAAGGACGGTCCGGTATTCCGCTTTGATGAGCTGTCCGAACTGCCGAACGAATATTAATGGTAAAGGAGAATTCACATGGAACAGATGGTTAATGTGTTCGTGATGGGCAAGAAGTATGAGGTTCCTGCCAGTCTGACCATCATGAAGGCTTTGGAATACGCTGGCTATAAACTGGTTCGCGGCTGCGGCTGCCGAAATGGTTTCTGCGGTGCCTGTGCAACAATTTACCGGATCAAGGGTGACAGAGAACTGCACACCTGTCTGGCATGCTCCACACAGGTGGTAGATGGCATGTACATCACACAGCTGCCGTTCTTCCCGCTGATCAAGGAGATCTATGACATCAACGAGGTTCGTCCGGACGAAACCGTAATGATGAAGAACTATCCGGAAATCTATTCCTGCATCGGCTGTAACGCTTGTACCAATGCTTGTACACAGGGTCTGAACGTTATGCAGTATATCGCATATGCACAGCGTGCGGAATATGCAAAGTGTGCAGAAGAATCTTTCGACTGCGTTATGTGCGGCGTATGTTCTTCCCGCTGTCCGGCTGGTATCTCGCACCCGCAGGTTGCAATGCTGGCTCGCCGCCTGAACGGTAAGTACATTGAACCGAAATGTCAGCATCTGGCAGATCGTGTCAAGGAAATCGAAGAAGGCAAGTGCGAAGAAGCAATCCGTGCAAATATGGCACTGAGCGATGCGGAGATTCGTGAAAAGTACAACAATCGTGAGATTGAAAAGTAAGGAGGTGCGGTATCATGTATACGGAAGAAATGCTGGAATCCATTAAGAAGGTAGAAGCAAAGCGTGCAGAAAATGCTGCAATGGAACCGAGAAGAATGACCGCAGAGGAAAAGGATCAGGTTCTGAAAGAAAACCACCCGGACTATCGCGAAGATCAGTTCGACGTGCTGACTGTTGGTCCGAACAAGGGCGAAAAGGCTCCGAAGGAACTGGTAAAAATGCTCCAGTCTGACAGCCGCCTGAAGGACAACCTGCCGGATCTTTCCTGTCCGGATTATGAAACCGACGTGCTCATCATCGGCGGCGGCGGTGCTGGTGCATCTGCTGCGATCGAAGCGGACAATGCCGGCGAAAAGGTTATGATCGTAACCAAGCTGCGTATCGGTGATGCAAACACCATGATGGCAGAAGGCGGCATTCAGGCTGCGGATAAGCCGAACGATTCTCCGGCACAGCACTTCCTTGACTGCTACGGCGGTGGTCACTTTGCTGCGGACAAGGAACTGGTTTATAAGCTGGTTACTGAGGCTCCGGAGGGCATTGAATGGCTGCAGGATCTGGGCGTTGAGTTCGATAAGGACGCAGAAGGCAACATGATCACCACCCACGGCGGCGGTACTTCCCGTAAGAGAATGCACGCTGCGAAGGACTACTCCGGTGCAGAGATCATGCGTACCCTGCGTGACGAAGTGCTGAACCGTAAGATTCCGGTAGTGGATTTCACTTCTGCAATCGAACTGATCATGGACGACAAGGGTCACTGTGCCGGTGCCGTTCTGATGAACATGGAAACCGGCGAGATCCTGATCGCCAAGGCAAAGGTTGTTATCATTGCTACCGGCGGTGCAGGCAGAATGCACTATCAGGGCTTCCCGACTTCCAACCACTACGGTGCAACCGCAGACGGTCTGGTGCTGGCTTATCGTGTGGGTGCTCCGCTGCGTGAGCAGTACACCCTGCAGTATCACCCGACCGGTGCTGCATTCCCGGAACAGATCTTCGGTGCACTGGTTACCGAAAAGGTTCGTTCTCTGGGTGCAAAGCTGGTAAACGTAGACGGCGAAGTTTTCATGAACCCGCTGGAAACTCGTGACGTTACCGCATCTACCGTTATTCGTGAATGCCGCCGCGGCAAGCAGGTAGACACTCCGACCGGTGGTCAGGGTGTATGGCTGGACGCTCCGATGATCGACATTATTCACGGCGAAGGCACGATCGAAAAGCGGATTCCGGCAATGCTGAGAATGTTCCTGAAGTATGGCATCGACATTCGGAAGCAGCCGATGCTGATCTATCCGACTCTGCACTACCAGAACGGTGGTGTCAAGGTTGGCACAGACAGCCAGACCTGCGTAGAAAACCTGTTCGTTGCCGGCGAAGCTGCTGGTGGTGTACACGGTGAAAACAGACTGATGGGTAACTCTCTGCTGGACGTTATCGTATTCGGTCGTAACGCTGGTAAGTACGCTGCTGCAAAGGCAAAGACTGTTGAAGTCGGCAAGCTGACTCTGGATCACGTTGCAAAGTTCGAAAAGGAACTGGCTGACGCTGGTATCCAGCCGGACGAAGTTTCTCCGAAGCTGCTGCCGGATTATACCCGCAAGGTAAACGACTAAAAACGTCTGTCACAGACAGCAATATCATATAGAAAGAGCCGATGATGCGGAAGCGTGTCATCGGCTCTTTTGTGAACTTTTTTCTTTTTACTTGACAAGATTCATGAAGTTGGGTATAATATAAGAGTAAAAGAGAGTAGCTGGCAGGAGATTCTCCTGTTTATGCGGCGTCAGTACGGTCGTTTGAGAAAATGACCCGCTTCATATCTAAACGGCAAGACTTTTACGGAGCACGTTTGACAGGAAAGCTGTCGGTTCCGTATGGTCTTGCCGTTTTTTTCTGTCCGTGCCTGTCCGCCCCGTATGCTACAAAGGAAAGGAATGTTGTACATGAACGAACATTATCGGCAGAAACCCGAAGAACTCTGTCAGGAGTTAGGCACATGTCCAGAGGGACTATCGTCGGAAACTGCGGCGAAACATCTGGAACAGTATGGGAAAAATGCCATTGCAGAGGCGAAAAAAAAGCCGACGTGGCTGATTTTTCTGGAACAGTTCAAGGATTTTCTGGTCATTATTCTGATCATCGCCGCCCTGATCTCTGCATTTACCGGCGATCTGGAAAGCTTCATTGTCATTATCGCCGTAATCACCATGAATGCGATTCTGGGAACGGTGCAGACTGTCAAGGCGGAAAAGTCGCTCTCCAATCTGAAAAAGCTGTCGTCGCCTACGGCAAAGGTGCTCCGTGACGGACAGACAGCAATCCTGCCGGCAGAGGAGATCACTGTTGGTGACGTAGTCCTGCTGGAAGCCGGCGACCAGATCCCCGCGGACGGCAGACTGATCGACTGTGCATCACTTCAGACAAACGAAAGTGCCCTCACCGGCGAAAGCACCAATGTGGAAAAATCTCTGGACACCATTACAGATGAAGTGCCGCTGGCAGACCGGAAGAATATGGTGTATTCCGGTGGATTTGTCACCTACGGACGCGGTGTGTACGTGGTTACAGAAGTGGGCATGCAGACCGAAGTGGGGAAGATCGCTTCCTTGATCCAGAACGCAGAGGCTCGGAAAACCCCGCTGCAAATCACACTGGACCAGTTCGGCAAGCGGCTTTCTATCGGTATCATGATCGTCTGTGCACTGGTGTTCGTGCTGAGCATGATTCGCGTTGATGTGATCAATTTCAGTGCAGTTATGGATTCCCTGATGTTTGCCATTGCTCTGGCAGTTGCAGCGATTCCGGAGGCGTTGAGTTCCATTGTCACAATTGTGCTGTCGTTTGGTACTCAGAAGATGTCGCAGGAACACGCCATTATGCGAAAGCTACAGGCAGTCGAGGGACTGGGTTCTGTTTCCGTCATTTGTTCGGATAAAACCGGTACCCTGACACAGAACAAGATGACCGTCCGGAAAATCGTGGTGCAGGATCATATCATTGCCGCCGAAGATGTCAGTCCGGAAAATCCGGAGGAACAGGAGCTGATTCTGGCTTCCGTGCTGTGCAGTGATGCCACATGCCAGGACGGCACCGAGATCGGTGACCCGACGGAAACGGCTCTGGTGCGGTTTGCCCAGAACTGCGGGCTGTCCGATGAGAAAATGCGTGGGGAACATGCCCGCATCAGCGAGATTCCCTTTGACTCCGACCGCAAGCTGATGTCTACTTTGAACCAGCACGGTGATGTGCGGAAAATGTACACCAAGGGTGCAACAGACGTGCTGCTGAACCGCATGACATGTTCTGATGCAGAGAAGCAGGAAATTGTGGAACAGGTGGAAGAATTGTCGAAACAAGGTCTGCGTGTACTCTGTTTTGCGGCAAAGCCGTTTTCCGGTGATACGCTGAGCGTTGAGGACGAAAACGACCTGACCTATCTGGGACTGATTGCCGAAATGGACCCGCCCCGTGAGGAATCCAAACAGGCAGTTGCAGAGTGCAGATCTGCCGGAATCAAGCCGGTAATGATCACCGGTGACCACATTGTCACCGCTTCGGCGATCGCCAAGGAGATCGGCATTCTGGAAAAGCCGGAAGAAGCTGTAGAGGGTGCGGCACTGGACGCTTACACCGACGAGCAGCTGGTGGACTTTGTGGCAGACAAATCGGTTTATGCCCGTGTGACACCGGAGCATAAGATTCGCATTGTCCGTGCATGGCAGAAGCGTGGCAATATCGTTGCCATGACCGGTGACGGTGTCAACGATGCACCGGCACTGAAACAGGCTGATGTAGGCGTGGCAATGGGCATCACCGGTACAGAGGTTTCCAAGGACGCTGCGGCAATGATTCTGACGGACGACAATTTCGCCACCATTGTCAAGGCAGTGAAGAATGGCAGAAATATCTACGAGAACATCAAGAAGGCAATTCTGTTCCTGTTGTCCGGCAATCTGGCGGGTATCATTACAGTGCTGTTCTGCTCGCTGGCAGGGCTGCCGGTGCCTTTTGCTCCGATCCACCTGCTGTTTATCAATCTGCTGACAGACTCTCTGCCGGCAATTGCACTGGGACTGGAACCCCATTCCGATGACGTGATGAAGAGAAAGCCTCGTCCGGCGAATGAGTCGATCCTTACCAAGGAATTTCTGGCAAAGGTGGGCTATTCCGGCGTGATTATCAGCATCGCCACCATTGGTGCGTTCCTGCTGGGCTATTTCTATCAGGGAGCACACAATGCCGGTGCAGCTATGACCATGGCATTTGCCACACTGTGCATGGCACGTCTGTTCCACGGTTTCAGCTGCAAGGCAGAGAAGCCGGTGATCTTTTCCAAGCGTCTGTGGAATAATCCGTTTGCGATTCTGGCGTTTGCAGCAGGCATGGTACTTATTAACGCTGTGCTGTGGATTCCGGCACTGCATGGATTGTTCCAGATCGAAAACGGCATGTCCGGTGTGCTGATCGGTGCAATTTATGGTTTCAGCTTTGGCTCTATGATTCTGGTACAGATCGTAAAGGCGATTGTTGCAGCTGTAAAGAAATCCAAGTAAAGGCAGCATTGCACAAGCTTTGTGCGGTATTGCCCTAAAAAATCCTGTATCCTACAGACAGAAAAGAATCCCTGTTCCGGTATGATCCGGAGCAGGGATTTTTATTCCGTGTTTCCTTTATTCCGTGTTTTCCAAGGCTTTCAAAAACGTCAGGCTTCGCTCTAAGATGCCGTTGAGGTAGGCGATCAGTACGCCGTAATTGGTGTAGGGAATGCCCTGTGCAGCGGCTCTCGCGGCACGGGTTTCCATTTCCCGCTGGTTCAGCATACAGCCGCCGCAGTGCACCACAAGGCGGTAGGGCGTGAGGTCTTCCGGAAAGCTGTTGCCGGAGGAAAACGAAAACGAAAATTGTCTGCCGGTGTGTGCAGTGATCCAGCGGGGCAGTTTTACTGTGCCGATGTCGTTGCACTGGCGGTGGTGGGTGCAGCCCTCGGAAATGAGGATCCGGCTGTTTTCCGGAAGGGTTTCCAGAGTCTGTGCCGCCTGCATTGCCGGAGCGAGAACGCCCTTATAGCGGGCGAACAAAATGGAAAACGATGTCAGCAAGATCTCCTCCGGCACCAGTGATTTGACCTGCCCGAACGCCTGACTGTCAGTGACCACCAGCCGCGGCGGCTGTTTCAGCAGGGAAAGGGTGTGAGCCAGCTGTTCCGGCTGTGTCACCAGACAGACGGCAGTCTGATCCAGAATCTCCCGAATCGCCTGTACCTGCGGCAAAATCATACGCCCTTTCGGAGCCGATTCGTCAATGGGAGTGACCAGAAGCACCACGTCCTCCGGTCGGAGCAGGCTGCCGAACAGACTGGACGGCGGTTGCTTTTCGGCATGCTGCTGGTAGAGTTTTCCCAGCTGTTCCTTGAGCATCTGGATACCCTGTCCGGTTCTGGCACTGACAGCAATGCCGGTTTCCGGAACGCTGTCTGCGATGTCGCATTTGTTCCACACCTGCAACACCGGAATCTGCTGTTGTTCCAGTTGCTGCAAAATGGTATGGTCTGCTTCAGTCATGCCGGTGGAGGCATCGATTACCAGCACAGCCAGATCTGTGTGGGAAAATGCCCGCCTTGCCTGCTGTACCCGCAGTTCTCCCAGTGTGCCGGTGTCGTCCAGACCGGGGGTGTCGATCAGCACAACTGCTCCGATCGGCAGCAGTTCCATTGCTTTTTCCACGGTGTCTGTGGTGGTGCCGCAGACAGGGGAAACCACAGAGATCGTCTGTCCGGCAACGGCGTTGATCAGGCTGGACTTACCGGCATTCCGCCGCCCGAAAAAGCCAATGTGTACCCGATTGGCACGGGGTGTCTGGTTGCGGTTCTGTTCCATAAGCGTTTCTCCTTAAAACCGGAAATCTCTTGCCCCTTGCAGAATTTCACGCAGATAGGTTTCGGTTTTGGCACGGACGTTTTCGTTGGGAATTTCCAGAAGCTGCCGCTTCAGCACTTCCTGCCCCAGTGCTCTGGTTTCCGGCGAAGCATAGTCCGTCAGAAATTCCTGTAGGGTAATGAGAGCGTTGGGGTGGCAGCAGTTCTGGATCTGTCCGCTTTTGCAGAGTGCCATGAACCGGTCGCCGGTGCGTCCGGCACGATAACAGGCGGTACAGAAACTGGGGATATAGTCCATTTCCATGAGCCACCGCACCACTTCGTCCAGCGAACGCCGGTCGCTGACATCAAACTGTGCGGAATTGTCGTCAGGCGTTTCCGGTATATCGTAGCCGCCGACGCTGGTACGGGAGCCGCCGCTGATCTGGGAAATGCCCAGCGGAAGCAGCCGTTCCCGTACTGCCTGACTTTCCCGTGTGGAAATGATCATGCCGGTGTAGGGGACAGAAATGCGAATGAGGGCACAGATCTTGGCGAAAATATCGTCGCTGATGCCGTTGTCGAAATCGTCGGGGTTGATGTCCTCTGCCTTTTTGATGCGGGGAATGCTGATGGTGTGAGGACCAACGCCGTGGACAGCTTCCAGATGCTCTGCGTGCATGAGAAGCCCTACCAACTCGTAGGGATAATTTTCCAGCCCGAATAACACGCCCAGTCCCACATCATCAATGCCGCCAGCCATAGCACGGTCCATGGCTTCGGTGTGGTAGTCGTAATTGTGCTTCGGACCGGTGGGGTGAAGTTTTTCATAGCTTTCCTTGTGATAGGTTTCCTGAAAGAGGATATACGTTCCGATGCCGGCTTCTTTCAACATGTGGTATTCTTCTTCCGTGGTGGCGGCGATGTTGACATTCACCCGCCGGATTGCTCCGTTTTTGTGGTGAATGTGATAAATGGTGTCGATGCATTCCAGAATGTAAGAGATCGGGTTGTGCAGCGGGTCTTCGCCGGCTTCAATGGCAAGCCGCTTGTGTCCCATGTCCTGCAACGCCGTGACCTCCCGAACAATGTCCTCCTGCGACAGCTTTTTGCGGGAGATGTGCTTGTTCTTGGCGTGATAGGGACAGTAGGTACATCCGTTGACGCAGTAGTTGGACAGATACAGCGGGGCAAAAATGACAATACGGCTGCCGTAGAAATCCAGCTTGATCTGCCTTGCCAGACGATTCATCTGCTCTGTCACAGCATCATCTTCACAGAGCAGCAGCACCGCCGCCTCCCGATGATTCAGCCCCTTTCGCCGTGCCGCCTTTGCCAGAATTTCTGACAGCAGGGAAGTGTCGTTTTTGTGTGCTCTGGCGTATTCCAGCGTGTCCAGGATCTCTGCATGGTTGATAAATTCTTCCGCCCAAAGGGATTGCGGATTATACAATATGATCGCCGTCCTTTTCTCGTTTTGGCAGTGAAAAACTGCCGGCTACTCTGTTGCTTTACCTGTTAAGGAAAACACTGCATAAAGCTTGTGCGTAAGATGCGTCGTCAGATTTTTCGGCAGATTACATAGAAATTCCGCAGGCATACTTTCGTATGGCAAGGGATTTCTGGGCAATATGACGGAAAATCTGCAAGCAGATTGCGTGCAAAGCCGTCAGGCGGGCTTTATGCAGTGTTTTCTTAATAATTATAACACCTTCGATTTGCCTTGTCAATTCGACTACGGAAAAATGCCCAGTCCAAAAAACTTTTCCAGAAACCGTTTTGTGACTATTGACAAATTTTCGGAAAGGGTGTATAATTGTTCTATGAAATTCAGCGGCTGTTTTGTGCAATACTGCCGCTGCAGGTTGAGTGATAAACTCTGTAACCAGAAAGGAAGATGGAGCAATGAAGAATTTTTGGAAACGTCTGGGCAGTGCCGGCGTAGCGACAGCACTTTGTCTGGGCATGGCACAGGCAGTGCCGGCGGCTGTGGTATCTGCTGCGGATCCGCTGTTCTCTGCGGAGTGTGAGGATCTGACTTTGTCAAGTGATGCACAGGTTGCAACAAAAGTCTATAATGATGAATATCCGGGTTATACCGGTGCCGGATTTGTCTGGGTCACCAGTTCCGGCACCATGAGCTTTACCATTGATGCACCGGAAACTGGCATGTATCGGCTGATGACCAGATGCATTATGTATCTGGGAACTTCTTCCAGCGACATTCGGGAGGCACAGGTGACTGTCACACGTTCTGACGACAGTACCGCTACCAAGACCGTCAAGATCGCACATACAGATGACTGGAACGATTATAACTGGGGCGATCTGAAGCTGACCAAGGGCGAAAACACCATTACATTCGGCGGCGGCTGGGGCTATTGCCTGTACGACAACATGACTCTGACACAGACACCGAAGCCGGAATATGAAAAGGCAACGGCAACACCGGTAGACCCCAAGGCAACTAAGGAAACCAAGGCTCTGATGTCCTACCTCAAGAGCGTATATGGTTCTCACATCATTTCCGGTCAGCAGGAAATTTACGGCGGCGGGAATGACGGCGATTCCGAAAAGGAATTCAACTACATTAAGGACAATACCGGAAAGCTGCCGGCGATCCGCGGCTTTGACTTTATGAACTACAACCCGCTGTATGGCTGGGAAGACGGCACAACGGAACGTGCAATCAAATGGGCAAAAGAACAGAATGGTATCGTCACTGCATCGTGGCATATCAATGTGCCGATCGATTTTGACAAATACACGCTGGGTGACGAGGTTGACTGGAAGAAATGCACGTATAAGAACTATCAGACATCGAACAGCACTTTCAACACAGCAAACGCAGTCAAGGAAGGCACAAAGGAATACGAGTACTTCCAGGAAGCTATGAAGGATCTGGCAGAACAGCTCCAGAAGCTACAGGATGCCAACGTGCCGATCATTCTCCGTCCACTGCATGAAGCACAGGGCAACGAAGGTAACTACAGCGACGGTACTTCTTGGTTCTGGTGGGGCGACCGCGGAGCAGAAGTATACAAGGAACTGTGGAAGCTGCTGTACACCACGCTGACCGAAGAATATGGTCTGCACAACATCATCTGGGAATACAACAGCTACAACTATGCAAACTCTGATACATGGTATCCGGGTGATGACTATGTAGACATCGTGGCATACGACAAGTATAACTGCGATTTTAACCGCGACGACGGTCAGAGCTCCGGCACACCGAACCTGAGTGCCATTTCTCCGATCTTCAACTATCTGTATGAACTGACCAGCGGCAAGAAAATGGTTGCTATGGCAGAAAACGACTCCATTCCGTCTGAGGAAAACATGGTCATTGAAAATGCCGGCTGGCTGTATTTCTGCCCGTGGTACGGCGATCACCTGATGTCCAGTCAGTATAACGATGCGGCTCAGCTGAAGAAGATGTACACCAGCGATTACTGCATCACACTGGACGAACTGCCGAAAGATCTGTATGGCAATGCAAGTACTGAACCGGGCACAACTGTAACAACAGATGTGACAACCGATACAACGACAGATACGACAGCAGAAACTACTACGGAAACGGAAACCACAGCAACTACTGATTTTTCTGTAGTAACCACCACAGAAGATACCGCAGAAACGACTGTGGAAACCACCGTTTCTACTGCGGATACCGAAGAAAGCACAGAAACAACTGTAAGCGAAACCACAGAAGCTGTTGAAACGACTGTAGAATCTTCTGCAACAGAAACCAGTGCAGACACCACCGCTACAACGGCAAGCGAAACCACAGTTACCACAAAGGGTGCAGTGGAAGCTGCTACATTGTACGGCGACATCAATCTGGACGGCAGAGTAGACATCACTGATGCGGTTCTGCTGAACAAGGCGGCTGCAAATGCGGTATCTCTTTCTGCACAGCAGCAGGCAAACGCTGACTGCGACGAAAGCGGCGAAGTAGACAGCAATGATGCCGTAGTACTGCTGAAGTTCCTGGTATCGATCATTCACACACTGCCGAACAAGGGCGAATAAAGCAACGGATATACGCTGCGAAGCAGTGAAAAAAGTCCTGTTCTCCGTGGAAGGAGAGCAGGACTTTTTGTCGCCTTATGTTTGCAGGAATCAGGGAAACACTGCATAAAGCTTGTGCGTGCAAAGTCGCCAGACGGGCTTTATGCGGTATTGCCCTTAGTATCCTCTGAAAATTTTCCGGAGTGTGAGCCAGATGACCCATACGAAAAGTGCCAGCAGAATCAGTTTTACCATGTTCAAAATCCTCCCCGATTTAAAATGTTATCGTATCCCGTATTTGGTAACGCCGATCACCAGAATGATCAGCACGATCACGCCCATAATTCCCATGATTTTTCATCACCTTTCCACATCAGAAGATCGCCGAAAATGACTTTAGGAAACGCTGAATAAAGTTCGCCTGACGGCTTTGTACGCAATCTGCTTGCAGATTTTCCGTCATATTGCCCAGA
>ENA-ORVG01001704-ORVG01001704.1-human-gut-metagenome-genome-assembly--contig:-NODE-1704-length-24474-cov-2.775011_pt1 | contig 24474 bp, 29 predicted proteins | sample MGYA00242091_ERZ509233 | MGnify/ENA primary metagenome ERZ509233 (study PRJEB26280, sample SAMEA2338840) | human gut metagenome | biome: human gut; feature: human-associated habitat; material: faeces... | reverse complement strand
CGAGATCTGGCAGTTCTACATCTCGGGCGTGCTTCTGGGCTTGGGCGAGATATCCATCCTGTGGCTGGCCATCCCCACGCTGCTGAACCGCTGGTTCAGGAAGAACGCGGGCTTTTTCATCGGCATCTGCATGGCCATGACCGGCGTGGGCGGCGCCATCTGGAACTCGCTGTTCACGGCGCTCAACGCGAGCGGCATGCCGTACCAGACCATCTACCTTATCTGGGGCGTCATCGCGCTTGCCACCTCGCTTCCCTTCACGCTGTTCTGCGTGCGCTCCACGCCCGAGGAGGTGGGCCTCACGCCCTACGGAGCCGAGGTTGCCGCAGACGGCACGGTGGAGAAGCCGCGGGGCCTTTCGGCGTCGAAGGCCATGAGGAGCCCCGTACATCGTGTTCATCTACGCGGGCTTCATCAACCTGCTCACCATCATCGCCAACCAGTTCCCGTCCTACATGCGCACGCTGGGCGCGGCGGGCAACGTGGCGTACGACGTGGCCGTGGTGGGAGGCGTCATGTCGGTGGCCGTCATGATCGCCCAGGCCATCTCGAAGGTTGCCATGGGCGGCTTCGCCGACAAGAACGCGCGCACCACCATGATCGTGGCGTTCGTCGCGGGCGTCGCGGGCATCCTGCTGGTGTGCTACACAGTGTTGGCGTTTATCCGTGCCGTGAAGTATTACTGGGCGCATCGCCGGGAAAGCCCGTATGCGGTCACGCCGCTGGCTTTCTGCACGGTGTTTATTCTGGTGGGCATGTTTGAGTCGGTCTATGCGCCGTTTTCGGTGATTGGCTGCACATACTTCCTGGTTCAGGCGCCGCTCTGGCGCGCGGAATAAGGGAACGTTGGGGCTCTGCCCCAAACCCCAGCGGGGAACTGAGTTCCCTGCACCTTCCACATGGGAGATAAATCAATGATCAATCCAAAAGTATCAGTCATTATCCCGGTTTACGGCGCGGAGGCGTTTCTGACGGACTGCATTGCTTCCCTGCGCGCGCAGACGCTTCGGGACATTGAGCTGATTTTCATCTGCGACGGCAGTCCGGATCATTCGCTGGCGATTCTGCGCAAGGCGGAGACGCTGGACAGCCGCATCCGCGTGATTGCCTTTGAGGAAAACCGGGGCGTATCGGCGGCACGCAACGCGGGGCTGGATGCGGCGCGGGGAGATTATATCGGCTTCTGCGACGGCGACGATTGGGCGGAGCCGGAAATGGTTGAGACGCTGTACCGTGCGGCAGAGGACAACCGGGCGGATATTTCGTTCTGCCGGGTGTTCAAGGACAGGGGCGACAAGCACGAAAATGTGCCGCTGGGCTTTGACGACGGCACGGTGTTTGATCGGGAAGCCATCGGCAGGACGCTGATTCCCGCGATGCTTTCCAAACCGACGGACAGCGACGAGCTTCCGCTTTCCGGCTACACGCCGCGCAACCTGTTTCGGCGCGAGGTCATTGGCAGTCACCGCTTCCGCCCGGATATTCGATATGCGGAAGATCTGCTCTTTATCGTCACCTGCATGAAGGACGCGGGCCGCGCCGTCGCGGTGGACAGGGCGTATTATCATTACCGCTTTCACACCGGGAGCGTGACGAAGCATTTCAGCTTTCACGTGCCGGAGAGCTATGAAAAATCCAACGATGCGCTGGAAACGCTTTTGGCGGATCATCCGGAGTGCATGCGCCGCATGAAAATCCGCCGACGCAAGATGGCGGTGAACACCGTGCGCAATTTCTGCTATCCCGGCACGCCTTATGCGTTCGGGGAGCGCGTGCGCCGCGCAAAGGCATATATGAACAGGCCGGACGTTGCCGCGCTGTTTGACGATGTGAAGCCCGGCGATTTCCCGGCTCAGCTGGGTATGAAGCTCTTTCTGATGCAGAAAAAAATGGCGTTTACGATGTGCTTCCTGTTTACCTATGTGTTTGACCGGGTTTGACGAAAGATGAGGAACGACCATGCAAAAGAATGAAGAACCGATGGACATCGCCGAGGTGCTGGCGCGGCGGAAACCGCAGCTCATCGCCAAGCGCGCGATGGATATCCTGCTCTCGGCATGCGCGCTGGCGGTGCTCTGGCCGTTGCTGCTGCTCATCGCGCTGGCGGTGGTGATCGATGATCCCGGCCCAGTGTTTTACCGCAGGTGCGCATTGGCAGAGTCGGCAAGCCGTTCCGCATTTTCAAATTCCGCTCGATGGTGACGGACGCGGATAAAAAGGGGCTGGCGATCACCGTCGGACGCGATAACCGGATTACGCGCGTCGGCGCGATTCTGCGTAAGACCAAGCTGGATGAACTGGCGCAGCTGCTCAACGTCCTGTGCGGGCAGATGAGCTTCGTCGGCCCGCGCCCCGAAGTGGAGCGGTATGTGAAGCTCTATACGCCGTATCAGCGGCAGGTGCTGCTTGTGCGGCCGGGCATTACGGATTATGCGTCGATTGCCTATCGAAACGAAAACGATCTGCTGGCTGGGACAGACGACCCCGAAAAGATGTACATCGAGCAGATTATGCCCGATAAAATCGAGCTGAACATGAAGTATCTGCGGGAGATTTCCCCGCTTGCGGACATCAGGCTGATTTTCAAAACGATCATCGCGGTTGTGAAGGGGTAAGGAGACGTTGGGAGACGTTGGGGCGTTGCCCCAAACCCCACCAGAAACCTGAGGTTTCTGGACTTCCCACTTCATTTATTACTTCGTGATAGAAGAAAAAAGATGTTTGGATGAAATAATCCATCCACGCAGTGGATGGAAAGAGGAAGGTGCAGGGAACTCAGTTCCCTGCCAGGGTTTGGGGCAGAGCCCCAAAAGGAGGAGCTCAAATGCGCAGCGATTATAGGGTCTATCGTTATGACCGGCTGGATGCGCCGGTCGTCACCGCGGGCAGCAGCGCCGTGCTCATCGGCGCGCAGAACGGCCTTTTTCCGGATATGGGCCTTGCCGTGCCAGGCGAAATGGGCGGCCTCTGGGCCGGGGAAAAGAAGGTCTGCGACGGCTTCTTCCTGGCCATCGACGACGTGCCGCTGACACAGGCCGACGCCTGTGAAATCCATCCGGTCGTCACCGCGTTTCACTACCGTATGCAGAAACAGCAGCTGCACGTCGTTCGCCGTCAGTTTATTCCCGACGGCGTGGGCGGCTGCGTGGTCGAATTGACGATTGAAAACCTCAAAAACGCGCCGCGCATGGTCGAGGTCTCCTTCACTGTGCGCACCGATATCCTGACTGCCGCCGCCGCGCGCGGCGAGGACGGCGCAGAGCTTGGCCGCGATGTCGGCGAATACGACGAGCAGGAGCAGGCGTTCTTTGCCCGCGACAGTCGGAACCCGTGGCACGCCGTCTGGGGCGCGGACGCGAACTGCCGCGTGCTTCAGGCCGATCTGCCGCAGAGCGTCTATGGCTTTGGCAATACCCAGGGCAAGGGCGTCAACGGCCGCCTGTTCTACCGCCTGCGGCTGGCCGCAAACGGGCAGGCAGCCATGCGGCTGTATATTGCGGGCGGCTATCCCTCCCGCTCCAAGGCGGAGGAAGCGCTGGCGCTGCTGAGAGAAAAGGCCGAAACCCTGCTCGCCGAAAAGCGTGCGCGCATCGATCGGGTGATGGCGCGCAGCGCCGCGACGATGCCCAGCGCCGCGCTGGAACAGAGCGTCAACTGGGCGAAGCTCTACGCCGATTGGCTGGTTCGCACCCTGCCGCGCGGCGGGTGCGCGCTGTGCTGCGATCTGCCGGAGCATCCCGCGCTGTACGGCGAAGGATGGGCAAAGGCGATGGAAGCGCTTCTGCCGCTGGGCGGCGCGGCGCGCGTGCAGGAAATGCTGCATACGCTCGTCGGCGTGAGCGCGCAGGCGCAGATGGCCCCCGGCCGTCTGGCGCGCAGCGTGTCCCTCTCCGGTAAGGTTTTGCAGGTTGGCGGTGAACGCGAAAGCGCGCAGTTTGTCGCGCTCGTGCATCGCACGCTGCTCTGGTCCGGCGACAAGACGTTCGCGGCGGCCATGCTGCCGATGACGGGGCTTTGCATCAACTATCTGCGCCGGAGCACCAAGGGCTTTGAAGATGTGCAGGAGGATATGCTGGAAGACGTGCGCGCGGCGCTCGTCGGTCACGCGTATATTCTGAATCTCACGGGCGCGGACGACACGCCGACGCTGGCGCTGCTCGAAAAACTCCCTGCTCAAAGGGAAGAAAGCGACATCGCGCCGAACGCGACGCTGGCCGAGCGCGCAAAGCGGCACGGCGAGCATGTCCACGTGGAGCAGATGATCGGCTGTCTGATGCAGATGGTCGCCTCCGCCGCGCCGGGCCTGCCGGGCTCCATCCGCACGGAGGATGCCGCGCCAGGCGTGCTGCTTCAGGCGCGGGCGGCGGCCGGGATGATCTGGCCGGTGTTTGAATGCCTGTTCGGAATCAGACCCGATGCGGGACGCAAGACGATTGCGTGGCATCCGCATACGCCCATCGGCTGGGAAGGCTGGAAGATGGAGAACCTCTGCATCGGCGGCGCGTCGTTCGACGTGGCCAGCGAGCGCGTGTCTCCCAGCCATGCCCGCTATACGATCAGGACGCAGGAGACGGGCTGGACGGTTCGCGTCACTGAAAACGGGGAAGAGAAGGCGCTTCCGCTTGACGGTGAGCTGTCGATTGTGATGGAGGACTAAAGGGACAAATCACGCCTTCCGTCAGCTTCGCTGACACCTCCGGCTTATGATCGGCTTAAAGTGTTTTTGAAAAAGGATTTCTGCTTTGCTTGGCAGCGTGTAACAACGCCTCCCTCTTAGCGGGAGGTTGGCACGACGCAGGCGTGACGGAAGGAGTTAAAAGGCTGTTACAATGAAAAGAATCATTTTATGCTTTCTGCTGCTGCTGATGATGGCGGCGGGCGCGCTGGCCGATACCGCGCCGGTGAAGATGGAAGTTCCGCCGGAAGCGATTGAAACGCAGGCGGAGGGCGAGCTGGAAACCTACGACCTGACGTTTCCGGAGGATATGCCGCTGGCGGCGCGCAACTTTGTGTTGTTTGCGCGCGCGGAATTTGAAAAGAACGACTGGACGCGCCTGCCCAAGTGCAACGAATATACCCAGTGGTATTACCACGACAAGCGCGAAATCGGCTGGTGCTCGGTCTTCCAGATTTACTGCGCGTACCACAGCGGTTTGCAGCTTATTCGCTACAAGCAGGATGTGGATGTGCAGCCGGGCGACTGCATCTCCGCGATGGAGGGGCGCGTGGGCAATGTGCGCCTCGCCTTTGAGGAACACGGACGCTGGCGGGATGGAACGGAAGGCGCTGTGCCAAAGCCGGGCTATCTGGTGATTTACGGCGTGCGCTCGTCCACGCCGTATACGCACGTGGCGATTGTGGAGAGCGTGCGGGATTTGGGCGGCGGGCTGTATGAGCTGACGACCATCGAGGGCAATCTCAATTCGACTGTGCGGCGCATCAACTACCGCTACAATGCGAACCCCAAGCGCAAATATTATAATATGTCCGTCGTGCCGGAAAACGAAATCACGCAGGAAAACTGTCAGTATACGCTCCAAAAGGACGATTGGTATGTGACGGGTTTCTGTGCGACATGGTAAGAAAAAGCAGACGTTTCACATTGAGAAACGTCTGTTTTTTTCACGAATGAAATAAGTTGGGAACAATTCTGCGCTTATAGCGCCTTTTCCATCGTCACGGCCTGTGCATTCCGCCCAGTTTGAACAAAGCCCAGTTTTCGGTGCAGCGCCAGCGAAGCGGCGTTGTCCGGCGCAATTTGCACGACGCAGGCGGTAAAGCCGCGCGATTTCATGGTTTCAAACAGCAGCATTAGCGCTGACGAGGCCACGCCGCGCCTGCGCATGTCCCCTGAAACGGCGACGCCGTAGGAAAACTGCGCGCCCTGAACGGAGTGAACCGTGATCCCGCCCGCATGGCGGCCGTCCGCGCGGATGAAATACCGCAGACAGGGCGGCGGATCGAGCGGAAGAAGCGAAAGCTGCATCAGGCTTTGGGCAGGGTTTCGGCAGGGGCGAAGCCGCTGTCGATACAGAGCTGCGCGCGCTGAGCGCTTTTGCCGCCTTTGGCAAGTTCGTTTGCGAGGAAATCCGGATGGGCGAGCAGGAAACTGCGCATGAACGCATCCGGATCGTCGATGAAATGCAGCACGAGCGCAAGCTGCTTGTCGGTGATGCGGCCCATCTTGTGCGCGGTTTCAAACAGCTCCGGCTTGATGACGACCAGCGTGGTCAGCGGGCAGCCCGCGTCGGCGAGAATCTTGCTGCCGCCCTGATCGCGATCGACGACGGCCAGCGAACAGGCGATCTTCGCGCCCAACCCTTCCACGGCGGGAATCCATGCGCGGATATAGGAAGAAGCGACTGTCACCAGATCGGCGATATGCACGCTGCGTTTGCCGGACAGGCTCGCCTGCCCGGCAGGCATGCTCACGCCGTTTGCGTCGGTGTAGACGCTGGACAGATCCTTAAAGATGGACAGATGACCCAGCCCCAGCTTGCGCGCCACGGGCATGGAGAAGAAGAAGTCGCGGCGCTCGCCGCCGGAGACGAAATCCACGTCCATTTTGCGCGCGGCTTCGGTCATCAGGTCGATCAGCTGACGATAAATCGGGCAGGCTGCAAGCTGCTTTTCGATTTCGCCGTAGACTTTGTCGTAAAACCGGAGCTTATCGCCCGCGCAAGCCTGCTCGATGACGGTCAGCAGCGCGTTGGCTGCCTCTTCGCTGCCGTAGAGGAACTGGGTATTGATGTAGAACGGGCCGAGCTTGCCGGATGTATACCAAAACGGCTGGCCTTCGGGACAGACGCGAACGGCGTCGGTTTCAAACAGCCACGATACGATGGGATTCTCCATGGATAACGCCTCCTTAGCGGAACTCATTTTCTGCTATTATAAAGGATGAAGCGCCAAAATGGAAGCGAAGGCGGGAAATTTGGGCGGCAGAAAATCTGCGCAGCGCCATGCAGGCCAAGATGCAGAATTCCACCGGGCGGCGGCATGCAGCGGCGAAAGAGACGGGTTTTTTGCAGGAACACGGTCAGGTTGAGCGATTAAGCGCGTCATTTTGGGAAGAATTGACGCGCCGCGCGCGGGAATTGACCCGGATAGATGGTCGTGTTATAATAACGAACGAAAACGTAAAAACACAGAGAAAGAGGAAAGACATATGAAAACCATCTGGAAAGGCATCGACTGGCTGGCGCGCGCGGTGATCGGCCTGATTGCGAAAATCTCCCCGAAGCTGGGCGACGCATGCCTGAAACTGTGGGAGAACACGGAGCTGGTCAGTTATCTGTTTGTCGGCGTGGCGACGACGCTGGTCAACTATGTGGCTTATTTCCTCGCGACGCGCACCGCGGGTATGAGCGTGATGGCGGGCACGTGGACGGCGTGGGTTATCGCGGTGGCGTTCGGCTATGTGGCCAATAAGATTTTCGTCTTCAAGACGCATTGCGAAAGCACGGCGGCGCTGCTGCGCGAGGCGGGGGGCTTTTTCACGATGCGGCTGGTTTCGCTGGGCATGGAAACGGTGCTGATGTTCCTGCTGGTGGAGATGCTGCACCTGAACGACCTGGCGATGAAACTGCTGGTGAACATCGTGGTGATTATCCTGAACTACGTGTTCTCCAAGCTGTTTATTTTTAAGAAGAAGTAACATGTTTGACGCATTTTAACTCCCTCAGTCCGTTTTGCTGAAGAACTTTCGCTGTTCCGACTGCTCCGGCAAAAAAAATGCTTTTTGGCGGCACAGTTGATTGGCTTGGAGGAGGATACATAAGGCCTCCCTCTTAGAGGGAGGCGGCACGCCGCAGGCGTGACGGAAGGAGTTAAAAGCCCCAAGGACAAACACAGGAGGATTCATGAAACATATTCGTCTTTTTGCATCGTTTTTTGCGCTGATGATGCTGCTGTGCGCAGGCGCTTCGGCGGAAATTACCATCACCAAGCGCGACATCAATCTGAATACGGCGCTGGACAAAAATGTGAGCAACATCCTCGTGCTCTTGCAGGACGGCGGGGAGACCGACACGATGATGATCGCCTCCATCAACAGCCGGACGGGGCGCTCGGTGATGCTCCGCGTAAACTGCGATTTGACGGTGGACGTGCCGGAAAACGGCGAAACGAGGCTGGCCGACGTCTACGCGCTGGGCGCGAAGAAGAGCCGGGGTCTGGTTGCCGAGCGCGCCGTCAACACGCTGCTGGGGCTGAACATCGGCACGTATGTCGCGCTGGACGTGAGCAGCCTGCCGGAGCTTGTCGATGCCGTGGATACCGTGAGCATGGAGCTGACGGACGCGGAAGCTGAGGCGATGAATCTTGACGCGGGCTGGAACGACCTGACCGGCGACGAGGCGCTGACCTTTGTGCGCCTGAAGCTCGACGGGGACGACCCGGCGCGCAGCCGCGGTTATGACATGCTGATGCAGCTGCTCTACGCGGGCGTGAACAGCGGCGATCTGGGCAGCATGCTGGGGCTGGGCACGAAACTGCTCGGCTCGATGGATACCAATCTGAACGCGATGACCGCCGTCACGCTGGCTTCCGCCGTCAAGGGCGGAGACGACCGCAGCGAAATGGCGCTGCCGACGGCGGAGCAGGTGACGAGCGAAAACCCGCTGCGGGCCGACGAAACGGCCATGCGGAACATGGTGAAAGAGGCGCTGTATGAATAATCGGGAAGTGACCGCCGCCGACGTGGCGCACGCCGCCAAGCAGGCGAGTTTTGCGCTGGCCGCGTCGCCGAGCAAGACGCGCAACAGCGCGCTGCTGGCGATTGCCGCCGCCCTCCGCGCGAAAGCAGGACAGATTTTCAAAGCGAACGATATCGATATGCGGCAGGCCGAAAAGGAAGGGCTGGCCGCGCCCGCGCTCAAGCGGCTCAAGTTTGACGAGCACAAGCTCGGCGACGTCTGCGCGGGTCTGGAACAGCTGGCCGCGATGGACGATCCCATCGGGCAGGAGCAGCTGCGCACCGAACTGGCCGACGGGCTGGTGCTTTCGCGCATCAGCTGCCCCATCGGCGTGGTCGGCGTGATCTTTGAATCGCGGCCCGACGCGCTGATCCAGATCGGCGGGCTGTGCCTCAAGAGCGGCAACGCCGTGCTGCTCAAGGGCGGCCGGGAGGCGCTGCATACCAATGAAGCGCTGTTTGATATCATGAACGACGCGAGCGTCGCCACGGGCCTGCCGGACGGCTGGTGCGGCCTGCTGACCACGCGCGAGGATGTTTCCGTCATGCTCAAAATGGACGAGGATATCGACCTCATCATCCCGCGCGGCTCGAACGCTTTTGTGCGTTACATCATGGAAAACAGCAGCATTCCGGTGCTGGGGCACAGCGACGGCGTGTGCCACGTGTATGTGGATGCGGACTGCGACGCGCAGATGGCCGCGCGCATCGTCGTGGACGCGAAGACGCAGTATCCGGCTGCCTGCAATGCTGCCGAGATGCTGCTGGTTCACAGCGGACAGCTGGCCGGCGCCCTGCCCGCAATCGCCAAAGCGCTGACGGAGGCGGGCGTGACCCTGCGCGCGGACGAGCGTGCCCGCGCGGCGCTCTACGCGGCGGGCATAGCCAGCGAAGCGGCGGACGAAAGCGACTGGGGGCGCGAGTATCTGGCGCTGACGATGGCGGTTCATACGGTGGATTCCATCGAAGAGGCGATTGCTTTCATCAATAAGCATGGTTCGCATCACACGGACTGCATCATTACCCGCGACGAGGCGGCGGCCGGTAAGTTCTTTGCGTTGGTGGATTCCGCGGGCGTGTATCAGAACTGCTCGACGCGCTTCGCCGACGGCTATCGCTACGGCTTTGGCGCGGAGGTCGGCATTTCCACGGGCAAAATTCACGCGCGCGGCCCGATGGGGCTGGAGGGGCTTTGCTCCTACAAGTACATTCTGCGCGGCCATGGCGATATTGTCGGCGATTTTGCGGCGGGGCGGCGCAGCTTCACGCATCAGAAACTCCTGTGAAGGGGGAATCCGGAATGATCAAGCGAGGGCTTGCGCTGCTGGTGCTGCTGTGCATGGCGCTTCCGTGCGCCGGAATGGCCGAGCAGACGGAAGCGCGGCGCGTGGTTTACCTCACCTTTGACGACGGGCCGAAGAAGGACACGCCGGAACTGCTGAAAACGCTGAGCGAGCTGGACGTGCCCGCGACGTTCTTTCTGGTGGGGCTGAGCGTGCGCGCGTTTCCGGAATACGCCAAACAGATTGTGCAGGCGGGTTACGCCGTCGGCAGCCACACGATGGCGCACTCCATTGGCCGCATTCAAAAGGATGCGGAATTTGTGCTGCGCGATCTGGCGCGTTTTGAAAAGACAATGCGCGAAGAGGTGGATGAGACCTTTTCGACCGATTTGTTCCGCTTTCCCGGCGGCAGCACGGCATATAAGTCGCGCGTCAAGACGCTGGTGCGGGACGCGGGCTACGCGTGGTTTGACTGGAACACGATGACGGGCGACGCGCAGTACACCTTTTCGAGCGATCAGGAGATGCTGGATTATACGCTCAGGCAGACGGAAGGCAAGGACGTCATCATCCTGCTGATGCACGAGGGCAAAGCCAGAACGCGGCGCATTCTGCCGGAGCTGGTAGCCTATTTCCGCGAGGCGGGATACGAGTTCCGCGCGCTTTCCACGAGTGAAGAGGATCGCGGAATTTTGTCGCGCTGCGGGGCGCACATGATGCTGCCCGACGCGGCGCAGGAATAAGGGGGATAAACGAAATGCGGTGCGGATGTCCGCAATGCGGAACGTATATGATTCAATCGGAGGGCACGAACTTCGGCTGCGTCTGCCCGGAATGCCTGTATCGCTGCCGGGCGTGCATGGGCACGAATACCGTCGTCAGCCGCGAGAATCTGCATAACCTGGTCTTCGTGGATCACACGGCTGAACACGAGGCGCAGAAAGAGACGGGCGACGGCAGGCGCGAGCCGCTTCGCCCCGAAGATTTCATTGACTGAAAACCTGAACGTATGGTTTTCACCCCAAACCAGCGTTTCAAGAGTCAGGTAACGCTTCGCTTCCTGACTCCCATTTCTTTTCGCTTCGCGATTGGGAACGACTGGGACTTCGTCCCAATCCGGGAAACGTGCATAGTCGCCTTCGGCTCCTTGCAGTTTCCAATTTCCGCCATGCTGATGATTCCCGCACAGCGGGCGCATGGCTCCAATTCCCCGGCAGGGAACTGAGTTCCCTGCACCTTCCGTTTCGCTTCGCGGCGGTTTGAAGCAAGAATTCAATTTTGAACGTGTGTAGGAGGTATTTATCATGATTGCACTGGGAAGCGACCACGCCGGTCTGCCGCTGAAAAAGGAAATCATGGCGCTGCTGGATGAAATGCAGCTGCCCTATCACGACTATGGCACCTATACCGCGGACAGCTGCGACTACGCGGTGTTTGCCCAGCGCGCGGCGAAGGCCGTGGTGGGCGGCGAATGCGAGCGCGGCATTCTGTGCTGCGGCACGGGCATCGGCATTTCCATCGCGGCCAACAAGGTGAAGGGCATTCGCTGCTGCGCCTGCTCGGACTGCTATTCCGCCAAGATGAGCCGTGTGCACAACGACGCGAACATGCTTGCCCTCGGCGCGCGCGTGGTTGGCACGGAGCTGGGCCGCATGATTGCCCAGACCTTTCTGACGAGCGAGTTTGAAGGCGGCCGCCATCAGCGCCGCATCGATCAGATTGCGGCCATCGAGAACGGGGAGGATTTGGGCTGATGAACATTCTGGATTTTGGCGCAAAGCGCGGAGAATTCTGCGGCGACGCGATTCAGCGCGCGATCGATGCCGCGGCGGTGCAGGGCGGCGGGCGCGTCGTTGTGCCGGCGGGCGAATATGAGACGGCCAGCCTCGTTTTGAGAAGCAATGTCGAGCTGCATCTGGAAGCGGGCGCCGTGCTGCGCTTTACGGATGATTTTGACGCGTACCCCGTTGTGAACATCCGCTGGGAGGGCTACGAGCAGCCCTGCCGCCGCCCGCTGATTTACGCGAAGAACGAGGTCAACGTGGCGCTGACGGGCTTTGGCACGCTGGAAGGACAGGGCAAAAAGTGGTGGACGGCGTTCCGCGCTAAGACGCTGGACGCGGCGCGCCCGTGCGCGGTCTGCTTTGAGGACTGCACCCGCGTGCGCATGAGCGATTTCATGGTGCACAACAGCCCGAACTGGACGATTCACCCGGTTCGGTGCGAAAATGTGACGATCGACAACCTGACCATTGTCAATCCGTTCGATTCGCCCAACACGGACGGCATCGATCCGGAGAGCTGCCGCAATGTGCGCATCACGGGCTGCCACATCGATGTGGGCGACGACTGCATCGCGGTCAAGGCAGGCACGGAGGACGCGCTGGAAGATGTGCCCTGCGAAAACATCGCCATCACGGGCTGCACGATGGTGCACGGCCACGGCGGCGTGGTGCTGGGCAGCGAGATGAGCGGCGGCATCCGCCGCGTCTCCATCACCGGCTGTGTGTTTGACGGAACAGATCGCGGCATTCGCATCAAGAGCCGCCGCGGGCGCGGCGGCGCGGTGGAGGATGTGAGCGTGACGGGCATTGTGATGAACGATGTGCTCTGCCCGCTGGTCATCAACCTGATGTATTTCTGCGGCAAGGATGGCAAGCTGCCCATCGTTTCCGACCCGAATGCCCAGCCTGTGACGGATGTGACGCCGCATGTGCGCCGCATCCGCATGGCCGATATCGTGGTGACCAACGTCAAAAGCGCCGCCGCGTGCCTTTACGGCCTGCCGGAAGCGCCGCTGGAGGATATCAGCATCGTAAACACGCAGATCCATCTGGTTGAGGATACGCCGAGCTTCCCGGTGATGAACGCGGTGCAGCAGCCTGTGACGCTGGCGGGTCTGACGGCCGAGCATGTGCGCGGCTTGCATCTGACCGATCTGCGCATCGTCGGCGCGCGGGAAGACGAAATTACGCTGCGCGACGTAGAGTGAGGAGGAATCCCCATGAGTTACGAAAAGACCGTTTGGGCGGGCGAAGGCACGCTCGCGCGTGAGCAGGAGTATAACTATCACTGGTGCTACGAGCGGGGCATCATCACCAAAGCGTGGCTGGACGTCCATGCGGCGACCGGGGACAGGCGCTTTTACGACGCGGCGAAGGCCAATGTCGATCAGTATGTGACCGAAGACGGCACGATTCTAACCTATGAGCCGGAAAAATATAATCTGGATATGATCTGCATGGGGCGCACGGCGCTGCGGCTGTTCAAGGCGACGGGCGAGGCGAAATACGAAAAGGCGTGCCGCCGACTCATCGAGCAGATCAAGGGTCAGCCGACGACGGCGGAGGGCGGCTTCTGGCACAAGAAGCTCTATCCACAGCAGATGTGGCTGGACGGCATTTACATGGCCTGCCCGTTCCTGACGGAATTCGCCGTGACGTTCGGCGAAATGCAGTGGGCGGATCTGGCGGCGAAGCAGATGAAGCTGATCTTTGAAAAGACGCGGCTGGAAAGCGGCCTGCACGCGCACGCGTGGGACAGTGCGAAAGCGCAGAAGTGGGCCGATCCGCAGACGGGACTTTCCCCGCACGTCTGGGGACGCGCGATGGGCTGGTTTGTGATGGCGCATGCGGACGTTTTGGCCGCTCTGCCGGAAAGCCATCCGGATTACGCGCAGCTGAGCCTGCAAATGAAATCGCTGCTGACGGCGGTGATGGCCGCGCGCGGCGCGGACAAGCTCTGGCATCAGGTGATGGACAGGCCGGAGAGCGAAGAGAACTATGCGGAATCCTCCTGTTCGGCAATGTTCATCTACGGGCTGGCGAAGGGCAAGGCGCTGGGGCTGTGCGGCGCGAAGGAAGAAGCTGCCGCGCGGGAAAGCATGGACGCGCTCTGGCAGAAAAACGTCGTCACGGCGGCGGACGGCTACCCCGAACTGACGCGCATCTGCAAGGTCGCGGGGCTGGGCGGGGAGCCGTATCGCGACGGCAGTTATGACTACTATGTACACGAAACCGTGTGCAGCGGGGACACGAAGGGCACCGCGCCCTTCCTGATGGCCTGCTGCGCGTTGGAGGTTTAACGCATAGCTGAACAAAGGTTGAGGGCGGGTTAATCGCTTAACCTCACAAAGTTTCGCACAAGAGATTGATTTCCATTTTATGCACTTGACACAACTTGACCAAAAAATTATAATAAACATGCACATAGGGAACAGGAGAGACGCGGAAAAACGCCGCGGAAGGCCTGAATCCGGAGGGTGTCTGATGTATGGCTGAAAGGGGCAGGCAAACCCCTTGGCGCCGGAAATTCCGGCAGAATAGATTTCAGTTTTAAAGGAGAGCGAATTGTGATGAAAAAGATGATCGCATGCCTGTTGACGTTCGCGCTGGCGCTGACCGCCGTTTGCGCGATGGCCGAAGGCTCCCTGACCTTCTCCTGGTGGGGCGGAGATTCCCGCCACGAAGCGACCCAGCAGGCTGTCGAGGCTTTCAAGGCCGCGACCGGCATCGATGTGCAGTGCACGTACAGCGCGTGGAGCGGCTGGGAAGACAAGATGAGCCAGTATTTCGCTTCTGATTCCGCTTTCGACGTGAACCAGATCAACTGGAACTGGCTGTACTCCTTCACCAACGCGGACGGCTCCAGCAAGTTCTACGACCTCAACCAGGTTGCGGACGTGATCGACCTGTCCCAGTTCAGTGAGAAGGCTCTCGCCCAGTGCACCATCGACGGTCAGCTGCTGGCGATCCCGGTTTCCATGACCGGCCGTATCTTCTACTGGAACAAGACCACCTTCGACAAGGCCGGTCTTGAGACCCCGACCACGCTGGCCGACCTGATGGCCGCCGGCCCGGTGTTCGCCGAGAAGCTGGGCGACGACTATTACCCGCTGGCGCTGGGCGCTTACGACAAGATGATCCTGATGGTGTACTACGTCGAGAGCGTGTACGGCAAGGATTGGGTTGTCGACGGCCAGCTGAACTACACGACCGAGGAAATCGCCAAGGGTCTTGAGTTCATCCAGAGCCTGGAAGACAACCACGTCATCCCGACCGCCCAGACCCTCACCGGCGACGGCGCGGACAGCCTGGACAAGAACCCCAAGTGGATGGAAGGCAAGTATGCCGGCATCTTCGAGTGGGATTCCTCCGCGAGCAAGTTTGAGAAGGCTCTGAACGAGGGCCAGGAATTCTTTGTCGGCAACTACTTCGCCGATATGGGCGAGTATCACGGCGGCTTCACCAAGGTTTCCCTGGCGCTGGCCATCTCCAACACGGCGGCGGACAAGAACGCGGCGGCTCAGCTGATCGAGTTCCTGCTCAACAGCGACGAGGGCGCGAAGCTGATGAAGAGCGAGCGCGGCATCCCGCTGAGCAAGAAGGCCAACGAGCTCTGCGCGCAGGAAGGCCTGCTCAACGCGAAGGTCGCCGAGGCGAACGCAAAGGTGCTCGACTGGTGCTCCAACAAGCTGGACCCGAAGTTCGAGAGCAGCGCGCTCAAGAGCAGCGACGGCGTGTACTATGACGTGATGGACGGTCTCTCCTACAAGGATTACTCCATTGAGGAAGCCGCTCAGGCGCTCTGCGACGGCATCACCGAAGTGCTGGCCAAGTAATTTCCAAATCGATAATCGGAGCGGCTTGGCGGATGTTAAGCCGCTCTGATTTGTATTATTTATGAAGGGAAGGGGGAGATTCCATGACGAATGGATCTTCCGCCGCGCGCCAGGACCTCAGAAGGCGGCGCGGGCTGAGCAAGCTGGAGCAGGGCTACATGGGCTTTATCCTGATCCTGCCGTGGCTGATCGGCTTCTGCATCTTTAAGCTCTATCCGTTCGTGTCCTCGCTGGTATACAGCTTCACGGATTACGATCTGTTCAAGGGCGTGCAGAATGTCGTCGGTTTCCAGAACTACATCGACGCGTTTACCAAGCCTAAGAACGTCAAGGCGCTGCAAGTGACCTTCACTTACGCGTTTATGACCGTTCCGCTCAAGCTGATTTTCGCGCTGTTCATCGCCTACATCCTCAATTTCAAAATCAAGGGCGTGGGTCTGTTCCGAACGGCGTACTATGTGCCTTCCATTTTGGGCGGCTCGGTGGCCATCGCGGTGCTGTGGAAAGCGCTGTTTAAAAACGACGGCGTCATCAACACGATTCTGGCGATGCTCGGTTTTGAATCCATCAATTTCCTGGCGGATAAGAACTGGGCGCTGTTCATCATCTGTCTGCTGCGCGTGTGGCAGTTCGGTTCGGCGATGGTGCTGTTCCTCGCGGCGCTCAAGGGCGTGCCGGAGGATCTCTACGAGGCGGCTTCCATCGACGGCGCGACCAAGGGCCGCCAGTTCCTCTCCATCACCATTCCGCTGATTTCCCCGGTCATCTTCTATAACCTGGTGACGCAGCTGGTGCAGGCGTTCCAGGAGTTCAACGGCCCGTACATCATCACCAACGGCGGCCCGCGCAACGCGACGACGCTGATTTCCGTCATCGTGTACAACACGGCTTTCAAGGATTACAAGGTGGGCATGTCCTCCGCGATGGCGTGGGTCATGTTCGTGATCGTGATGGTGTTGACGGTGATCGCGTTTGTCAGCCAGAAGAAGTGGGTCTACTATTCCGACGACGATGGGAGGGGCTAAGAGATGAGCATCATTGGCATCGTTTTTCTCGTCCTGAGCATCGTGCTGTTGGGGCTGGGCTTCTACGGCGCGTCCGTCGATGTGGTCAGCGCAGTCGGTCTGGCGGAATCCATCGGGCAGATGAAGAACTTTTATTTTCTGCTCGGCGGCCTGATTCTCTTCATCGTGCTTTACCGCACGGCGTTCGCCAAGGCGAGCCTGCGCGTGCAGCACGCGATGAGCACCACCATCCGCTACATCATCCTCATCGGCGTGGGCGTGTTCATGGTCTATCCGCTGCTGTGGATGATCAGCGCCACGTTTAAGGACAACAACGAGATTTTCTCCACCCTGAGCCTCATCCCGACCCGCCCGACGATGGAGGGCTACAAGGCCGCGATGAACAACTACGGCGGCGATATCAACATCTGGCAGGCCATGCTGAATACGTATAAATACGTCATCCCGAAGGTGATCTTCACGGTCATCTCTTCGACGATTACGGCTTACGGATTTGGCCGCTTCCGCTTCCGCGGGCGCAACTTCCTGTTCGCGGTGCTGATGGCGACGCTGTTCCTGCCGCAGGTCGTGCTGAATATTCCGCAGTTCCTGATGTACCGCAACTTCGGCTGGGTCGATTCGCCGTATTATCTGGCGCTGATCGTGCCGACGCTGTTCGCGCAGGAGACGTATTTCGTCTACATGCTGATTCAGTTCATGCGCAACATCCCGCGTGAGCTGGATGAGGCGGCGAAGATCGACGGCTGCAACATCATGCAGACGCTGGTGCTGGTGCTCGTGCCGATGCTTTGGCCGGCGATGGTCTCTGCGGGTCTGTTTCAGTTCATGTGGTCGTCTAACGACTTCATGGGCCCGCTGCTTTACGTCAACAGCCCGGCGCGCTACCCGGCGACGCTGTTTGTGCGCATGAGCATGGACGCGGACAGCGGCTTCGCGTGGAACCGCGTGATGGCGGTTTCCCTGATTTCCATCATCCCGTCGCTGGTCGTGTTCTTCCTCGCGCAGAGGCAGTTCATGGACGGCGTGACGGCCGGCGCCGTCAAGGGTTGACACCTGATTTTTCTCCGATTCGCTGGCGCGTCTCTGTGGACAGGGGCGCGCTTTTTCCATATGAGATCGGCAATGGCGGATTGCCAGGGTGATGAAGCGCGACGACACGCTGACGTTTTCGGAAGGCGACAGCCTACTGGAATGGACGACGGACGCGGAGAATCTGCGTGCGGCAGAAAGCCGAAAACAGAGCGTTTTTTACCCTGCGCTTTCGCGAAAAGGAAGAGGAAAGAGAAATTCGCGAAAAGTCTTTTCTTTTCGACAAAAATGGGCTACAATAGAGGGCGGTTATCGGCATTTCCCCGGTTTTCCGGGTTGAAAGCAAAATACGGAGGAGGAAATCATCATGAACAACAAAAATTCGGTCAAGACGGTTGTGGCCGTGGCCATCGGCGCGGCGCTGTTCTTTGTGCTCGGTCGCTTTGTGGCGATCCCCAGCGGCATTCCGAATACGAACATCAGCCTGCAATATGCGGTGCTCGGTCTGCTGGCGGCGATGTACGGCCCGGTGGCGGGCGGCCTGATCGGCTTTATCGGCCACACGCTGATTGACCTGAGCTGGGGCGGCAGCCCGTGGTGGAGCTGGGTGATCGCGTCCACGTTTGTGGGCATCGTGGTCGGCCTGTTTGCCAAGAAGCTGAACGTCAACGAGGGCGAGTTTAGCAAGAAGGACGTTGTGACCTACGCCATCGCCAACGTGATCGCGCATGCGGTGGCGTGGATCGGCGTTGCGCCGGTGCTGGACATTCTGATTTATGCCGAGCCGGTGGACAAGGTTTTTGCGCAGGGCGCGATGGCGGCGGTCGCCAACATTCTGACGGCGGTGATCGTCGGCGCGCTGTTGATTGCGGCTTATACCAAGACCATTGCCAAGAAGGGCTCCTTGGAAAAGCAGTAAGGCCGGATACAATCATCATCAAAAGGCGGGTCAAGTTCGATCCGCCTTTTCCAGTTCAAGGTTCAGATCAGGAGGGGCTTTCATGGAGCCGATTATTTCCTTCCGGGATTTCAGCTTTCAATACCGGGCGCAGAAGGAGCCGACTGTCCGTCACATCAATCTGGATATCATGCCGGGCGAGCGGGTGCTGATTGCCGGGCCGTCCGGTAGCGGCAAAAGCACGCTGGGCAACTGCATCAACGGGCTGATTCCCTTCAGCTATCCGGGCGAAGTGAGCGGCAGTCTGGTGGTTGACGGCGTAAACGCGCCGCAGAGCAGCATTTTTGAACTTTCCGCGCATGTCGGCACGGTGCTGCAAGACCCGGACGGCCAGTTTATCGGCTTGACGGTGGCGGAAGACATCGCCTTTGCGCTGGAAAACAGCTGCACGCCGCAGAAAGAGATGCACGAGATTACGCGCAGGGCGGCCGAGCTGGTGCACATCGAGGACCATCTGGATTACGCGCCGCACGAGCTTTCCGGCGGGCAGAAGCAGCGCGTCAGCCTTGCGGGCGTGATGGTCGATCAGGTGAAGATTCTTCTGTTTGACGAGCCGCTGGCGAACCTCGACCCCGCGGCGGGCAAGCAGACGATGGAGCTGATTGACGACATCCAGCGGCAGACGGAAACCACGGTGCTCATCATCGAGCATCGATTGGAAGACGTGCTTTGGCGCAACGTGGACAGAATCATCCTTGTGAACGACGGCGAAATCGTTGCGGATATGAGGCCGGATGAGCTGCTTTCCACCGACTTACTGCAAAAGAACGGCATTCGCGAGCCGCTGTATGTCACCGCGCTGCGCTATGCGGGTGTGGAAGTGACTGCGGCAAAACATCCGGGCCATCTGCCGGATTTGAAGCTGGAAAAAGCGGACGGGCGGCGCGTGCGCGACTGGTTTTTGGGGGCGCCGGAAGCAGGGCAGGCGGCGCGGAAACCGCCGTTGCTGACCGTGAGCGACGTTTCCTTTGGCTACACGAAAGAGCGGAAGAATCTGGAACACATCTCCTTTTCGGTGAGCGGGGGCGAAATGCTGGCGATCGTCGGGCGAAACGGCGCGGGCAAATCGACCCTTTCCAAGCTGATCTGCGGATTTGAAACGCCGGACAGCGGCACGATCAGCCTGAACGGGCGCGACCTGAAGGACGACAGCATCCGCGAACGCGCGGGACAGATCGGCTACGTGATGCAGAACCCGAACCAGATGATTTCCAAGGTCATGATCTATGACGAAGTGGCGCTGGGGCTTTCGCGCTCCTGCCTGAGCGAAGCCGAGATCCGCGAAAAGGTGGAAGAGACGCTCAAAATCTGCGGGCTGTATCCCTTCCGCAACTGGCCGATTTCCGCGCTTTCCTTTGGACAGAAGAAGCGCGTGACCATCGCCAGCGTGCTGGCGATGGGGCCGAAGATCATCATCCTCGACGAGCCGACCGCCGGGCAGGATTTTTTCCACTACACGGAGATCATGGAGTTTCTGCGTTCTCTCAACGCCCTCGGCGTGACCGTCATCATGATCACCCACGACATGCACCTGATGCTGGAATACACGACCCGCGCGCTGGTGTTCAGCGACGGGCGTTTGATTGCGGACGCAGCGCCCGCCGCCGTGCTCTGCGACAGCGGACTGGTGGAACGGGCGGCGCTCAAGGAGACGAGCCTGTTTGCGCTGGCTTCCCTGTGCGGCATAGACGAACCGGTGCGCTTTGTGGAGCGATTTATTGAAACCGACAGGGAGGTGCGCAGCCGTGGCCGCTAAGACCGTTCTTAATTATCTGCCGCGAAAGAGCGTCGTGCATGAGCTGACGGGCACAACCAAGCTGGTGTTCTTTCTGCTGTTCACCTTTGCCAGCATGATGACCTATGACACGCGTGTGCTGCTGGCGCTCCTGCTGGTAAGTGTGGGCATTTTCCGCCTGAGCAAAATCCGTTTCAGCGAAGTGCGGTTCATGATGACCTTTACACTCGTGTTCCTTGTGCTCAACAACCTGTTCATCTTTCTGTTCAATCCGGATCAGGGCACGGCGCTTTACGGCACGCGGCACGTGCTTTTCCACCTGTTCTGGCGGTATGATCTGACGCAGGAGCAGCTATTTTACATGCTGAATATCTCGCTCAAGTATTTTGTTTCCCTGCCGATTGCGATCCTGTTCATTTCCGCGACCAATCCGAGCGAGTTTGCCGCCAGCCTGAGCAGCATCGGCGTGAGCTATCGCGTGAGCTATTCCGTCGCGCTGGCGCTGCGGTATATTCCCGATATCCAGCGGGATTACCACGCCATCAGCCAGGCTCAGCAGGCGCGCGGCATCGAGCTGGGCAAAAAGGAAAAGCTGCTCATGCGGCTCAAGAATTCCGTCAACATTCTGCTGCCGTTGATCCTGTCCAGCTTGCAGCGCATCGATGTGATTTCCAGCGCGATGGAACTGCGCGGCTTTGGCAAAGATAAAAAGAAGCGCACGTGGTACATGAAGCGCCCGATGAAGCGGAACGATTTTATTGCCATCGCATTGGGCGCGCTGCTGCTGGCGTTCAGCCTTGGCATGATCGCGGCAAACGGCGGCAGATTCTGGAATCCGTTTGCACAGTGACGCATTGAACGGAGGCGGCAAGGCGGAGAATTATAACATTGCAGCAGTATTTTATTGAAAGCCTTGCAAAACAGGCATAGATTTGTTAAAACGGCAGTTATGATGCTGTTTGAAAAGATGAATGCGGCCATGCGCCACAGCGCGGAAGAGGGCAAAAAGCGCCGCGAGCTGGACGCGCAGAAAAACGGCGGAATGCGTGCCGAACTTGAGCGGGGCGACGTGTGCGCCATGCTGATTTCTGCATTCCTGACGATTGTGCCGGTCGTCGGGGGGCTGGTGCTGCTGATGGCGCTGGTCGCCTATGTCGCGGTGATTCACTAAAGAAATCGCCGACGCTGCCGGAAGGACGCCGCATTTTCACGGCGGGGGGCGCATGCGGCAGATTTACATCATGAAAAAGGCGGAAGATATCCATGAAGCTATTCGTGGCCTGCCACCACGTGCTGCCCGAAAAGCATCAGTAATTCAGGAAGGAGCCTTCTTTGCCGGTCGAATGGAAGAGGGCTTCTTCTCATTTGCAAAGGAGATTGGAAATATGGTACGCAAGAGCGAAGAAAAGCAGGTTGTGACCAAACCGGCTCCGTTTAACGGCGTGGGCGAAATCACCGTCCGGAGTCTGCTCAACGGCCCGGAGGAAATGAGTCAGAAGGGCCGCGTTTTCGGCCATACGACGGTGTATCCGGGGGCGGCCATCGGCTACCACGTTCACCACGGGGACAGCGAGACGTATTACATCCTCAGCGGCACGGGACGCTACAACGACAACGGCACGATGACCACCGTGACCGCGGGCGATGTGACCTATACCGCGCCGGGCGAGGGCCACGGCATCGAGTGCATCGGCGACGAGCCGATCGAGATGATTGCGCTTATCCTCTATGAATAAGCGCGGAAGCCTCCCGGACAAAAATCTGATTTGGCACGAAAACGGAGACAAAACGGAATGATATACCTGATTTTGGCGGTGACCAGCAGCATGCTGGTATCCGTAATCATGCGCGTGAGCGAAAAATATATCCACAACAACATCACCATGCTGGCCTCCAACTACCTGATGTGTTCGGTTCTGGCGGCGATCTGCACGGGCACGTGGAACCTTTTCCCGGTTTCGGCGGAAGGTTTTCCGTTCAGCGTAGGGCTTGGCCTGATCAGCGGCCTGTTCTATATGGGCAGTTTCATGCTGCTGCAATGGAACGTCAAGACCAACGGCATTGTGCTCTCTTCGATGTTCATGAAGCTGGGCGTGATGGTGCCCACGCTGATGGCGATTCTCGTCTTTGGCGAAGTGCCCAAGGCCGTGCAGGTGATCGGCATGATTGTAGCGCTTGCGGCTATCCTGCTGATTAACCTGGAAAAAGGCAGCGGCAAGGCGGCCAGCAGCCTGGGTCTGGTGCTGCTGCTGGTGGCGGGCGGCGCGACGGACGCGATGTCCAAGGTTTATGAGGAACTGGGCGTCAGCGCGCTGAAAAACCATTTTCTGCTCTACACGTTCATGATGGCGTTTGCGCTGTGTGTCGTGGTTTGTCTGGTGAAAAAGCAGGGCGTGACGAAAGAGGACGTCGGGTTCGGTCTGGTGATCGGCATTCCGAATTTCTGCTCGGCGCTGTTCCTGCTGCTCTCGCTGGCGGATATCCCCGCGATGATCGCGTATCCGACGTACAGCGTCGCGGCCATCGTCATGGTGACGCTTGTGGGCGTGATCTTCTTTAAGGAAAAACTCAGCCGCAGGCAGATTCTTTCCATGTTTATGATTTTTGCGGCCCTGGTGCTGCTGAATATTTAAAGGTTTCACTGACGAAGGAGGATGAGTTCATGTTCTTTTCCAGCGTGCATGCCGACGACGATCTGAAGCGCTATCCCGCGGCGATTCAAAAGGCCATCGAGTATGCGAAAAACACGGATTTTTCGGCGCTTGAGGACGGACGGCAGGAGATTGACGGCGACAAGATGTACGCCAACCTCTTCCACCTGACCAGCAAGCAGAAGGAAGAGGCGCACCCCGAACTGCACAAGAAATATGTGGACGTGCAGTATTGGATCTGCGGCGAGGAGCTTTGCGGCGTTGCGCCGTACAACGGCGTGGGCAAGTGTATCGAGACGCGCGAGGATGACGACCTGTATCTCTATGACGACGTGAAGAACGAGTTCTTCATCCACGCGACGGAGGGCTGCTACGCCGTGTTCTTTCCCAACGACGCGCATCGCCCCGGCGTGTGCGTGGACGGCAAGCCGCTCGATTACCGCAAGGTGGTCGTCAAGGTGAGCGTTGACCTGCTGTAAGCGGAGGAAAAACAGATGAAAATTGCAGTTCTGGGCTGCGGCGCGATGGGCGCGCTGTACGGCGGCTATCTGAGCCAAAACAACGAGGTGACGCTGGTGGATCGAAACCCCGAGCGCATCGCCAAAATTCAAAAGGACGGCCTGCGCATCGCCGAGCCGGACGGAAGCGCGAAAATCTATCGCCCGGGCGTCACGGGCGACACGAGCGGCATGCAGCCGGTCGATCTGGTGATTCTGTTCGTCAAGGCCATGCAGAGCGAGGCGGCGCTGGAAAAGAACCGCGCGTTGATCGGCAGAGATACCTATTTAATGACCCTCCAGAACGGCAGCGGCCACGAAGAGACGCTTCGCCGCTTTGCGGATGACGCGCATATCGTCATCGGCACGACGCAGCACAACAGCGCCGTCACCGGCGTGGGCGAAATCCGCCACGGCGGCAGCGGATGGACGCACATCGGCCCGCTGACCGGAGACGCGGCGCGGCTGGAGGCAATCCGCACGGCGTTCGCTTCCTGCGGGTTTGAAACCGACTGCATGCAGGATATCAAGCGCCTGATCTGGCAGAAGATGCTGACCAACGTTTCGGCCAGCGTGCTCACCGGCGTGCTGCAAGTGCCGATGGGCTTCATCGCCGAAAACCCGAACGCGTGGGCGCTGTGCGAAACGCTGGTGCGCGAGGCGGTGGCCGTCGCGGCGGGCGAGGGCATTGAATTCGACGCGGATGAAAAGGTCGCCGAAGTGCGCAAAGTCTGCACGGACAGCCCCGCCGGGCTGACCAGCATTTACGCCGACCTGCGGGACGGCCGACGCACCGAGGTCGATACCATCAGCGGAAGCGTTGTCCGCGCCAGCGAGCGCAACGGCGTGCCCGCGCCGACCCATCGCGCGATGGTCAACCTCGTACACGCGATGGAAGGCAAACCCAAAGCGTAAACCATCATCCATTTAAGGAGGAACGATATCATGGAACCCGTATACGAACTCAATGGTTATCGCGTG
>ENA-ORVG01001697-ORVG01001697.1-human-gut-metagenome-genome-assembly--contig:-NODE-1697-length-24570-cov-2.903569_pt1 | contig 24570 bp, 11 predicted proteins | sample MGYA00242091_ERZ509233 | MGnify/ENA primary metagenome ERZ509233 (study PRJEB26280, sample SAMEA2338840) | human gut metagenome | biome: human gut; feature: human-associated habitat; material: faeces... | reverse complement strand
GGGCGATCCGTCGACATGGCAGATGATGTCTCTTCCCAGGGAGTGGAGTCTGACACCGCTGGCCAGGGAGGACGGACACGTCTGGTTCAGACGCGAATTCGTGTTGCCCGAAAACGCCGAGGGTAAAGCTGCGATGCTTGCGCTCGGTCCCATCGATGACAACGATATCACGTGGATCAATGGCGTGGAGGTCGGCAGAACGGTCGGTTACAACATCTCGCGAAGGTATTCCGTCGGGGAAAACATCCTGTACGGCGGCGTCAATACATTGACTGTCCGTGTAACGGACACTGGCGGTGGTGGCGGTCTGTTCGGTCTGCCCCAGGACGTATGGCTGAACGTGGAAGGCAAACAGTATCCGTTGGCTGGAGAATGGAGCTACAAACCGTCGGTCGTGACAAGTGCGTATGGAATCGTCCAGTATGGGCCGAACGTGCTCAATTCGTTGTTATATAATGCTATGATCCATCCGATCGTGTGTTATGCGATCAAAGGTGCCGTCTGGTATCAGGGCGAGAACAATGCCGGAGATGCGTATGCGTACCGTACGCTTTTCCCAAACATGATGGAAAACTGGCGCGAGAAGTGGGGATACGACTATCCGTTTTACTGGGTTCAGCTGGCTAACTTCATGGCCGAAGCGCCGGTTCCGCGCGAAAGCGCCTGGGCCGAATTGCGCGAAGCGCAGACCTTGGCTCTTGATCTGCCGCAGACCGGACAGGCCGTTACCATTGACATCGGAGATCCGGGGGATATTCATCCCCGCAACAAACAGGAGGTGGGACGCCGCCTTGCACTCAATGCACTCGCGAAAGATTACGGACGCACGAACATCGTCTGGTCTGGACCTACATATGTATCTTCCGCTATTGAGGGGAATAGGATTACGGTGATCTTCGACACCTATGGGGCGGAACTTGCCGTGCGCAACAAGTACGGCTACATCGAAGGATTCGCCGTTGCGGGCGCATCCGTCACAGGGGTGTTCGTGGCGGTTACGTCATCACGCGGAAAGTCAGTCGGCAGTGCGTCAGTTACAGCGGGCGTGGATGCTGCCGGGTTATCCGCCGCAGTGGCATCCGCCGTCGGCGCGTCGGTTATCGGCGCATCCGTCGCGGGTGTGTCCGTCGGCATCATCGTCGCGGTGACTACGGGCGGTGCGGCGGTCTGCTGCGATTCCATCTGCCGCTGAATGCGAATCTGCTCCAGCGCCATCAGCGCATCATCCGACTCCTGCTGCGCGCGGCTGGCATCCCACTGGTTGTAGCCCACCAGCGCCAGTGCCGCCAAAATCAGCACCAGCCCCAGCGTCATCAGCAAATTGCCCTTACGGTTCTTCATGCTCTTGGCTCCATTTCCGGTGCAGAATCCAGCCAATGACGAACAGAATCATGCCCGCACCCGCCAGAATCGGCACCGGCCACCACAGTTGCCCCGTTTCGGGAATCGGGGCGGTCGGGGTCGGCGTGACCGTGCGGCGGTTGGTAATCACATACACGCCGTTTTCGATGGAATATTCCGGCTCATAGTACACATCAGACCCCAGAATCTCGTTGAGGGTGTACACATGGTCAGCCGGCAAATCCTTGAAGATATGATGCCAGTTGTTTTCGCTGTTCAGAATCACCGTGTCGATATGCTGACCGTCCTGCATCAGATGAATTTCAATCTGCACAGGGCGATATGTGCCGCGGTTGTCGTCGTCCCACACCTTGACGCACTCAAGGTCAATCAGCGCGGGTGAACGTTCCAGCTTGATGGTGGAGAGGACATCGTACTGCCACTCGTCGTCCACATTGCGCGTCGGCACAGAGGTCAGGAAGGACTGGAAGCTGTACGCCCAGCCGCCGATGATGACCGGCGTGCCAGAAACAAGGTACAGACCGGGGTTCAGACCCGTAAATGTTACTCTGCCATTTTCGTCCGTCGTGCCGGTGAAATCAGGCGTTTCGGACGCGGTGAGGGCTTTCATCGCTTCGGACGCGGCTGCCCAGTCCGCCGCATTCTTCAGCGCGTTAATGTCGATATTCAGGGTGCTGTACGGGCTGCGCAGGGCGAACCGAGCGTCCGCATCCATGTCCGCCACCTGATACAGCTGGAAGGTCACGCCGGGCAGGTGCGCATCATCCTCGTTGTCATCCGCCTGAATGGCGAACGTCAAGGGGTGCGTCAAATCCACCCGTTCAAAGGCAAGCGCGCAGGGCGCAAGCAGAAGGCAGCACAATGCTGTCAGCAGGACAAGCGCCAGCAGGCGCGAGGGTTTGCGGCTCATCACGACCGCTCAGCTCCTTTCCGCTTCTTGTGTTTCGGGCTGGTCGTTACCAGCATGAGAATGAGGAGAATCAGCAGCATCGGCGCGGCAACAATCGGCGCGACGATGTAGGGGTCAATCACGAGTGCGTCCGCGGAGATGCGCACGGATAGCTGCGCAAGCGACGTTTCGACCCGGTGTCCGCGGACAAGCAGCCGGTGCGAGTTAATGCCGTAGGGCGTGCAGGTGACGAGCGTGCACAAATCCATGCCGTCATAGATTTGCAGTGCGCTGACGTCATGCGGCTCAACAATGAGAATTTGGTCGATTTCATAGGTCAGCACCTTGTCCAGCACGCGGAGGGTGAAGGTATCGCCGTAGGTGAGCTGGTCAAGGTTGGTAAAGAGCTTGGCGGAGGGCAGCCCTCGATGCGCCGAGAAGGCGGAATGCGTCCCCGGTTCGCCAGTCGGCAGGCTTGTGCCCTCAATGTGACCGACGGCGACCTGAAGCACGTTGGCGTTCGTAGAGTGATACAGCGGCAGCGTCACGGCAATCTGCGGAATCTCAATCACCCCGATGATGCCCGAACCGCCGACATTCATCACCGCGTCGTACTCCTCGCGTTCCTCGTCGGTCATGATCAAGCGATCAACGGTGGACTGTGCGCGGAGTTTTTCGTTATAAGCGTTTGCCGCCGCCCAATCCGCCTCGTAATCCTTCTTGGACTCCTGCTCCACCGCCGTGTTGTAGGTGGCTACGGCACGCGACTGGTGGAAGGAATTGTAGAAATCCGACACGGACGGGTACAGAAGGAGCGCCAGACCCACAAACAGCACCACAAACAGCAAAATGGTTGTCATATTGCGCTTCATGAGCCGCCTCCTTTCTGCAAACATGCTCCATTATTTCCACTTGGGAATGCCGGGCGGCGGCATTGCGCGCACCGCCCGGCAGGGGTTTCATCAGAACATGGGGATGTTCAACGAATTGCGGGAGAGAAATTAGATTTCGTCCGCTTCGGCCTTGCGGCGAACGATGAGGATGAGCGCCGCGCCCACGAACATCATGCCGCCCAGCACGTAGAAGATGGTCGTGCCGATGCCGCCGGTTTCAGGCAGGGTCGCGCCGGACTTGTTGACAAGCTTGTTGTTCATCGTAGAAGCCGCCGTGAGTTCCATGGATGCGCTTGCGCCGCCAGCAGCTTCCTTGTGGTCTGCCGAAATCGTGATGGTGACAGGATCCAGCGGATTATAGGTAGCAGGAACCGTGGTTTCCTTCAACGTGTACGTGCCGTGATCCAGACCGATGATGTTGAACTTACCATTGGCTGTCGTAATCATTTCATTGTTTTTGACATCCACATAGGTATCATTCGGCTTCGTGGTGCCTGCGACAATGTAATTGCCATCGGCATCCTTCCACAGCGGAACAACACGGTCATTTTGATCATAAAGCGTGAAGCCAGCGCCTTCCAGTTCGTTGCCTGCCTCAGCCGTGTTCGCATACTTCGTGTTGTTCACAACATAGGTGAAGAGCCACACATGGTCTTCCGGCGTTTTGCCCATGCCATCAGCATTGGGGTTGTTGGAGTATTCCAAATCGACGCTGTTCTTGTTGTCCGTGCTGTTGGCGCTCGCGTTGAAGACCTGCGCTTCTTCGTTCAGATACGCCGTGTAAACGACCTCAACCGTAATCTTGTCCGTAACAAGGATGCTGGTGTTTTCTTTCATCACCTTTTTCAGGTCTTCGATTGTGAGCGTCCAAGACGGCTTATCCTGATTTTCACCAACCTTGCCTGCGCCCTTCTGACCAGCCGTTGCAGTGCAAACATAATCGGTATCTTTCAGTGCGATGCCGTTCACCTTCACAGAATCAATCTGAACGAAGGTAATGCCCTTGGACATGGTGTCGTTGAAGACCAGCTTGTACGTCGGATAGTCATTATAATCCGCATTGACCGGAATGGTTGCGACCAGACGGAACTTGAAGTTCTCAAACAGCGCATGGTCGGCACTCTCGCCCCAGCCTTCCGGATTCACTTCTCCGCCGTTCTTTTCGGCATCGCCAACTTCGTCCTGCACCTGCTTGTCCACAGAGGGCTTTTCAGACTTTGCAGTCGCAACGATGTCCTGATCCAGCACCTTTACAATCAGCAGCGTGGCAGCGCCGTCCTTGCCTTCCAGCTTTGCCTGATTGTCCCGCACAAGGTAATAGCCGGGGGTCAGCTTCTTGCTCGTGCCGGGGGCTGCTTTGGTGGAAGCGAACGTATCAACCGGAGTGGAGTCAGCATTCCAGTACTTCGTGATTTCAGCCAGCTTTTCCTGATTCGTGCCCGAAACAGCTTTCAGAGCATCCAGAACAGCGTCCGGAACAGGGTCGCCAGTCCTGACCGCATCAGTATCGTTCTTGGCATTTGTGCCCCACTTGACGCTCGTCAGCACCTTTACTCCTGCATTTGTTTCAACATCAGCAGTGAAAATCTGGTACACTTGGTATTCGTGATCCACATCGTCCTTCGGGTTTACCGTAATCGTAAAGCCTTCCGCGCCCGTAGACGGATTTTCCACTTCCGTTGCGCCTGCGACAGTGACCATGCTCAGCACGAGCATCATGGCCAGCAGAATTGCCCAAAACTTTTTCATGGTTTTTCTCCTTTTCGTTGTCGTTTTTCATTCATTGGGAAACGTTTTTCGGGGATTACCGGGGTTGCCTACGTCGGGAGGTCTCCTGACGTATAGCTGCTATGCTTTTTTCATTCCTCCTCCCGTCGTTTTTTTCCCCATGTTTATACAAGGGCTTTCGCCCGCGTATACGGATTGAGCTGCCCCGGAAGGGGGCTGCCGACTGCTCAGCAGCCTTCCCTCCGGCGTTTGATTTCCTGCCCCAGCAGCAATGCCGCCGCTGCCATCAGCAGCAGACCGCCCGCCGTGTACGGCAGTGTGCCGATGCCGCCCGTCTCGGGCAGCGTGTAGGTAATGGGTGTGTTCGTAATCTGGAAGACGCGATTTTCGCTGTTCGCGGGAATCGGCGCGGTGTTCGTGGCGTTCGGGTCGTCCGTCACCAGCTGCCAGCCGCTGCCCACCGGGGTCTGCTCTTTGGCGTAGTAGCGGTAGATGTTGCCCTCCGCGTCATACGCCGGGAGATTGTACCACTTGTAGCCCCACCAGATGTTCTTGCTGCCTTCCGGCGCGGTGTATTCAACCACTTCGCCAAACTGCCAGCCATCCAGATTCTTCGTGACGACCTTCCCCGCTTCCGCGTCCCAGCCAAGGGTAACGTTCGCGATGATCTTGTCGCCATCCGCCGCCGCTTCCGCGGTGGTCTGCTTGAGCGTCAGCGTGATATCCGGGAGGTTCGCGGGATTCAGCGTGAACTGATTGTCCAGCGACGTCCAGACCTTGCGGGCGCTGACGTCGGTCAGGGTGTTGGTGACGGTGAGTGTCTTGACGTTCAGGTTGATTTCCGGCCGTTCGCCGTTCGTCGGGGCAGAAGCCGAATGAACTTCGTTGCCTTCCGCGTCCACTTCCTTGACGTAGTAGTACCATTCGCCGTTTGCGCCTGTATCCTTGTCGAACCAGTAGCGCGGCAGGCGTGTCAGCGTCAGCGTTGCGGCGTCGGTCGGCGTATTCGTGCCGACCGTCAGCTTCACGGTGCCATCCGGCAAGAGCGTCGCGTCCATGTTCGCTTCCAGCGCGCCCAGCAAGGGCGTGGTGTAGCGTTCCTGGGATAGGGTAAGACCAGCGCCGTCACGCTTTTCGCGCCAGATTTGCAGGTACACGACGGTATTGCGGACATTCAGCGGCAGTTCGCTTTCGCTGCCTACGGGGAAATACGCCTGCTTGAACTGCTTGGTGATTTTCAGCTTCGTCGGCGTGTTGGTAATTGTGCCGATTTCGTTGAAGCCCAGCTCCAGCTTGCCGTCCGGCAGGTTGTTCAGGTAGCCCGCCAGCTCCACTTCGCGGATGATGAAGGACGCACTGTTGTAGCCCGGCAGATTCCGGATGGTCACGCGCCACGGTTCATCCGCCTTCGCCAGCCCCGACACATGCAGGTAGGGCGCGCCGTTAATCTGCACCAGCTCCGCCGTGAGCGAACTCGGCGTGCAGATAACGTTCTTCAGGCTGAAGTAGCTCTTTTCCAGCAGGTTTTCCGTTTTCCACTGCGTGGAGTAGACTTCCTGATACTTCATCATGACTTCAAGGTAGATGTCCTGCATCATGCCCTCTTCGCCGAACGTGTCCGCGTCCGCCCATTGCTTGACAATGCTGATGCTCTTGGGCACGTTGGTGATGGTCACGTTGTTTTCCGTCGTATCCTTGAAGGTGATGTAGAGAATCGAGCCGACGAGTTCGCTTTCATCCGCCGTCATCACCGGCGTGTAGCGGTCCAGCGTGTCGTTGCCGACGCTCGTGTTTTCGAGGATGTAATAGCGGTACTTGCGCAGGCTGCCGTCGGGATTGAGGGGCGTGTCGTACAACGGCAGGTTGTCGATGGTCAGCTTCCAGCCGTTTTCCGCCGACAGGACGTAATTCTGCTGGAACGGGTCGTGGCACCAGTTGTAGTGCACCACGCCGTCCGAATCCGTCCAGTTTTCGCCCCAGACGTTGCGTAAGAGCGAAATCGACACCTGCTTGATGTCCAGCGGGTTCTGTGCGCCGTCGTACTCCACTTCTTCCGCCCACTGCTTCACAATGTTGAGCTTGCCGGTCTGCACGTTGGTGATGGTCGCGCTTGCGTCCGCGATGGTTTGCATGAACCCCAACGGTGATGTCGAAGAGAATCTGAACTCGTCCTTCACCCTGGTTGGCGCACCATCCGAATTGAGTTCAAGGACGTCGCCCACTTCTTTCGGCCAGTTCGCCGAGAAGGTGTAACTGGGGAGCGTACCGCTCACAGGGTCTTCCGCCAGCTCATAGGTGTAAACAAACGCCGTGTGAATAGAGCCGTCCGGATTGTAATTAACAACGTACACAGGTTGTGTTTCTGTTGTTGTCCATTTTCCACCCTCATCCGGCTTTATTTCGACGGGCGCCGTGCTGGAGCCATCATTTATCCAACCTTTCTCGTTTGACCATGACTGCATTGTTATCTTCAAGTTGAGCGTAACCTTTTCCGGCTTCTCGTTGACATTGATCCACGCTTTCGTCAAATTGAGGTTGAGGTATCCATTTTCATACCCCGGCAGATTCCTCGCGTGGATGTTCGCCGTTCCGCCGTCCGCAGGCTGGTTCACCGCACCGGTTGTTTTCTTGACAAGCGTAGCGTCGCCTGTGTAGCTCACCTGATACAGATACGGGTTTAGCGCACCATTAATCGTTTCGTACCCCTCTACGATGTAATAGTAGTACGGCTTCTTCTGCGCTTCGCCGTTCTCATTCACCGTAAAGTAGTACTTCGGCAGGTTGTTGAACTCCCAGACCGGTTCTTCGCCGCCCTCCGTCCAGTTTTTCGTGACGTAGGTGTACTGCTGATCGTCCGTCTTGATGGGGTTGCCATTTCTGTCAAAGGTGAGCTGCCTCTTCGCCTGAATCAAGCAGAACGTCAGCTCATCCCTGTCGCGGAAGCGCGCCCAAGTCTTGTCCACCTTGACGTTGAACCGCTCGACGTAGTAGTTCTTTTCGGTCACTTCCGGGAGCGTGTCCGTCAGCGGCTGGCGATAAATCTCCTTGATATCGGTCAGTGCCGCGTCTGTGAAGTAGTCCTCCGGCTGCTGCGGGAAGTCCGCAGGCAGATGCTGCGTGCCGAAGTAGCCGTCAATCGCCGCTTCCGACACCTCGTAGGTGTACGCCCACGCGGATTTCACCGTGCCGTCGGCGTTGTATTGCGCATAAACCGACTGCGTTTCGTTCCATTCTGCCCAAAGCGCCGTATACGTTGCCGTGGTGTCCAGCTCGATCGTCTTTGCGGTGGGCGTTTCCGCTGTCCAGCCCGTATCCGGGGCATAGACATGGCGGGTGCGCGTCACGGTAATCTTCGCCTTCGTGCCTTCCGGCGTGGGCTTGTCCGCAGGATTGCCGGAAGCATCCAGCCACTGCTTCGCCACGTTGAAGCGGTACAGACCTTCCTTCTCGCTCGTCAGCTTGTTGTTCGTCACGGTGACGGTGGTGCTGGTGTTCGCATCGCCCTCCGTCGTCACGAAACCGTCCGCCGGGCTATAGCTGACGCTGAACGGGAGTGTGGCTTCGTTTTGGTACTTGACCTCCTCCACCTTGTAGCGGTAGCTTTGCCTGATGGGCTGATTCTGCTCGTCGAAGCCCGTCACAGCGTACTTCGGGAAAGTGCCGAACACGACCTTGCTTGTGTTCAGGCTGCTGATGCTCATGACCCTCGTGACCGCTTGGAAGCTGTCGTCCGCGACCCACGCGCCGTTCTCCTGCTTTTCGCGGGTCAGGCGGAAGGTCAGCGTATCCTGCATGTTTTCAGGCTTCGCGCCTTCACCCCAGCGCTTCTCGGCTTCGATGGTCAGCTTCGCGATCTCGTAGTTCCGCAGCGTCGCCGTGCCGCGTGCGTTCTGCGTGTCCGCCTTCGGATTGGCAGGATTCCCGTCCGTGAAGTACTCGCTCGGGTGCTGCGGGAGACCGCTGTATGCCAGCTGGCAGTAGAAGCCGCTCGGCACGTTCAGTTCCCGGAGGCTGTAGGTGTAGGCGCGGGCGTTTTGGACAACGCCGTTTTCCATGGCGACCGTGTAGGTTTCCAGCCCCTCGAACTTGGCGCTCCATTTGTTCGCTTCTGCCAGCGTGACCGTGTCGCGGCGTTCCGTGCTGCCCTTCGTCCACGCGCCGTTGACGTAATCCCAGCGCGTCTTGTAGAGCGCGACCTGCACGCCGCCAAATTCCTCGGTAATCGTGTGCTTTGTGCCATCCGGCGCGTACCATTCCTTGGACAAGTCGATGCTGATTTCGCCGTACTTGTCCTCCGGGCGGTAGACGTTGGTCAGCGTCGCCGTGACCGTGCCGGTGGTTTTGCTGGCGTTCGGGTCGATGGTGTAAGTGATGCCGGACGTGGTGTAGTACGGCACCTTGCCCTCGACGATGTAGTAAATGTAGTAGAGCTTGTTGCCGTTCGCGTCCGCGCCGGTGGATTCCAGCTGCGACCACTGGGTGTGCCAGCCGTTCGCTGCCGTCAGCGTAGCCTCGCGACCGCCGTAAGCGTCGTCCGGGTGCTGGCGAATTTTTGCCCACTGCGCGTCGGTGAACTGCGTGACCTGCGTCGGCACTTCGTCAACCGGTGTGCCTTCCGGGGTCATCGTGATGCTCACGTTGTTATAGTAGCGACCGTCCTGCCATTTTCCTTCCCAGTTTTTCCACTGCAAGCAGAAAATCACTTTTTTCTGATGCGTCATCTTGGTGGTGTAAACGAACTGTTTTCTCGACGTATCTTGCGGTTCCAAGACCACTTCTTTTCCGTCTACGCGAGCCACAATACGCGCAGCGTTGTCAAGTGCGCCATCAAGCAGGTTCAGCGTTAGCGTAACGTCCTGATTCTCCGGGAACTGCTGCGCAACCTTCGTGCTATTGTTGACCATTTCCGCAGACAGGATGCATTGCGGATTCTGCGTTGCATCCGTGTTCAGCACGTCGGTATACTGCTCCTGCGTCAGCGCATAGCGGCGAAGCATCACGAGGACGCTGGCAGGGCGCGCATTCTCATGGGCGTCGTCGCCAGCCCAGTTCTTCTGCACCTCCATGTCGTGGCGGTCCTTGCTGTTCTTCACCTGAACGTTGATGCTCGCAGAGCCGTTGACGGTGTGCGGGCCATCCACCACGCCTTTGATGCCGGAAGCAGTCATGAGCTCCTGCAGCCGACTCTTTGAAATCGTGCCGAAGTTGCCATTGTTGAGACCGTCCGGGTATCTCTCCGGATGTGCTTCGGTATCGTCCGCTCGCGGAACGATGTGGAAGACGACCAGCGGGCGATCCTCCAGCACGAGGTGGTACGGCTCGACTGCCTTCGTTTCCGCCAGCATGTACGCGACGTTCGGGTCGAGCGGACGCTCGTTCAGCTTCTCCGAATTGTATTGGTAAGTAATCATACCGCTTTGATCCGTGTAGACCTTACCATTTTCGCCGCCAACCGCCTCGAACTTGTTGGTTTCCGTGTTCCATGCGTAGAGGGTGAACTCCGTCCCCGGCAGCAGCAGCGAGGTGTTCGCGCTGTCCACCTTGCGGATGACCAGATTGTTGTGGATGTAGCCGCCGCCCTGACTGAAGTAGTCGTTATTGCTGTTGTTCAGTTCGGTACTTGAGCCGTCTTTTCCTTCCAGGTTTGCGGAATTGCTCAATCCCGGATTGATGCCCTTGTGGCTCACGTCGTTGAAGTTGTACTCGTTCGTCACCTCAGGCGGCAGCAGAATGTTCTCCTGCGCCGTGTATTCCAGAATCAGCGCCTTGCCATCCGGAACGGTGACGGTCATGTTCAGCTTCCGCGTTTGTGCCGTCGAGCCGGCAAAACTCGGCGTTCCCTGCGCGGGATACTGGTAGTTGGAAGTGCCCTCCTCCGTTTCCGTGAACTCCATCTTCCAGAGATACTTCTCTATCTCTGCGCCGCGCACCAGATGACCATTGCCGCTTTCATCAACGTCCAGAATCGGATTGCCGTTTTCATCCTTCAACGCCTCATAGAGCCTGAAGGAACCTTCATCCAGCGTGACGTCTCGCAGATAGATGTATCTATTGGGCCAGTCACCGCAGAAATCCACCACGCCATAGCTCAGCTTATCCGTCAGCGTGAGCGTGCTGGATGCCGGATTCAGCTCCGCGCCGGCCTGGTTGATGTCGATGGTGTAGGTGATTCGCGCCTGCTGGTCGCCGCCCTTGACGCTGTAGCCCTTCTGGACGTTCACCGCCTCGACCGTCTCTTCCTCGTAGGTCAGCTCGGTCTTCTGCTCCTTGTGATAGAGCGCCGCGTCGTATCTCACGTCCAGCTGGTTGTTCAGTACGCCCAGCTCCAGCTTGCCGTTCACCGCATTCGCCAAGAAATCGTCGGCAATCTTGCAGTGAACCTTGACGGTCATATCCGCCTTGCCGTTGAGGACCGTTTCCGGACCGCCGGTATTCTCATTCGGCTTCATGGAGATGTTGATTCTCTGCTGCTGCTGTGCGCCTTCGCCCACCGTCGTCAAATCAGCCTTGATGGAAATGCGCTGCTCGCCCCACTCGTTGCTGACCTCATAGCCATCCGGAATCGTACCGGCATTGTCCAGCTTCTTATTGACAACGGTCATCTTCGTGCTGTCCGTTTCGCTAAGAATCAGCCTCGAGCCGCCGTATTCGATGTAATCCACCACAATGTGCGGCGGGAGCGTTTCGGTCAGGGTGATTTCGTCGTGCGCCACGCCATCATTGCGCAGGAGGATGGTCCAGTACAGCTCGTTCTCATGGATGATCTGTCCGTTCAAATCGCCAACGCCATGGTTGCCGAACTTCTTCTCCACCAGGTCATTCGGGGCAGCCTTGTACCACGCGTCTCCGTTTTTGCCCGCGTTAACAGCCGTGTTCTTGAAGTCAACCCCGCTCGTGCGGGACTCTTCCAAATAGATGGTCGTCTGATACGGGAGCATAACGCTTGTCGTCGCGTTCACATCCGTATTGGCGTCGTTCAGCACAACGCCTTCGCCCGTCGTTTCAAACCGGAAACCATAGTAGTAGCCTTCCGTCAGCGTCGTTTCCGCAGACACCACCATCGTGCCTTCATTTTTGCCCTGACTGTCGCAGGTCAGCAGCGTAATGGTGTACGGCACATTCTGCGCATCATGCTTTTTCACAACATCAAGGTCTTTGATGGCGTTGAGCAATGTCTGCGCCTGAGCCGCCGTCATGTAGTGCTGCATGATTTCTATTCCGTTTTTCCATTCCACCTTCTTGTCAAGCGTATCGCCGAAGTTCAGCTTATACTGAACATCCTTCGTCGCCGGGAAGGTGTACGTCGCGTTCCACGCTACCGGATACAGACCATCGGTGTATTCGCCGTTCTTCGTCGGATCCGCCGGCATACTCGCGTCAACCGACTTCACCACATTGTAACGCTTGTCCTGCCCTACATGCGCGGTGCTTGTCTTTTGTTCGCCGTCGAATTCCGCCGTGTTTGTAATCTGTTGATTCTGCGCGGTTGCTTCCACCGGCGTTTTGTATTGGATTACGATCTTAGCGGTGGTGTCCTTGAATTTCAGCTGCGGTTTGCCGTCCACGCCGGTTTCCACGGTGAAGTAATCCGTGTAGTTTTCAGGGGTGATAGGCGTGTTATTCGCCGTGATTTGCGACACATAGCCCTTGCCGTCCGTCTTCGAAAACAGCAGACTGCCGTTTTCGTCCACAAGCTGGTCGAACATCGTGTCCGTCAGCGTCTTGTCCTTGATGTTGAAACGGTTTTCGTTGACGGTGAGCGTCCACTGAATGCAGCCCTCATTGGTGTTGTACCAGCTGCTCTTTTGCAGCTTTTTAATCTGAACGTCAGTAGGGTTGCTGTTAGAGGAATTCTGGGAATGATCCCACTTTCCGCCACTCTGCGCAGTGAAAGTATTTGTCAGCTGATCGTATTCACCGGTCATTCCGTCCTTATCGAACGTGTATTCATACTTGATTTCGTATGTTTCATTTGCCGAAAGCGGCGGCAGCACATAATCCGTCGTCATGGTATAGACCTTGCCGCTTTCGTCCGTCGTGTTCGCATAAACGTAGTGAATGTGCGTTCCCGTCGTACCGCAGGCGCATGTACCGTCCGTCTTGATTTCTGTCGAAGCAGAGTCAACAGCGGGCACCTGACTCCAGTTAGAGTGTACTTTAACCTCCGTGACGGTCATGTTTGTCAGGGCAATTTGCTTATTCACCGCCGTCATGACGTCTCGAGCAGTCGCGTTCTTGCCGTTCGTGCCCTTTGTGGATTCGATTTTGACGGTATACTCAATCGTTCCTTTTTCCCAGTTGACATTAGCCCCGCTTTTCCAAGTTCTCAAATCGCTGAGGATGGAGTTGTTGCCCCTGTCGATGTCCTCCCACTTCACAGTGGTCGATGCGCCGCCGAACTTGATGGTCAGGTCGTCGTTGCCCAGATCCTTAACATCGTCCTTGCGGATTTCGGCGCTCATCTTCATGGTGCCGGTTCGGTCGTCATGGCTGGGGTGTTCTCGGACAAAGTCCATATACTCGTCGGTGAACCACATTTCAACTTGTTTCGTTGTGGGATTATACTGGAACTTAAACGCCGGCTTTTCATTGCTGAATTTGGCGTCCGTGCCCGACCAGACAGAAGTACTGTCCGTTTTGATATGCGTATTCTCTGCCGGAATAATAATCTTGTTGCCTTCGCCATGGCGAAGAATAGCTTCATCCGAAATCTTGAAGTCCGCCGCGAAGCTATAGTTGTACGCATTGGCATTTTCCGGAAGTATGATGTTCGATACCGTAATATTGGTAATCTGCATGCCGCTCTCGCTGACGGCAGGCGGTTCGTTCGCCATCATCTGGAAGTCCGGGTCAAGTCCAAACGACGGCATCATCATGTCGTCCGGCTTCGCGGCATCAGCGTCCATCGACGGAATCACCGTAAGCGCAGGTGTCGGGGACGGCTCGTCCATCGGGGCAGCAGTTTCGGCGGCGTTTTCCGTCGGCGCAGGCGTTACAGACGGCGCAAGCGTCGGTTCTTCCGTAGGCGCTGGCGTTGCTGTGGGCGCTTCCGTGGGCGTTGACGTTGCTTCGGGGGCTGCCGTCGGCTCAGCTGTCGCTTCGGGCACAACCGTTGGCTCGGCCGTCACTTCAGGGGCTGCCGTCGGCTCAGCCGTCACTTCGGGGGCTGCCGTCGGCTCAGCCGTCACTTCGGGCGCTGCCGTCGGCTCAGCAGTCACTTCGGGGGCTGCCGTCGGCTCGGCTGTCACTTCGGGCGCTGCCGTCGGCTCAGCTGTCGCTTCGGGCGCTGCCGTCGGCTCAGCTGTCACTTCGGGGGCTGCCGTCGCATCGGGGTTCGGGGTCGGGTCATAGTAGCAATCCGCCGTGTGCGTGTGCTCTTCTTTGCCGCAGATATAGTGGCGTTCGTAGCAGTCCGCCGTGTGATGATGACCGGAATCCTCCGCCGTCACCGTCACAATGCATTCATTTGTATGCTGATGCCGCAGCACCTGAATGTAGCCGCAGGTGTAGTAACCGGTTTTCGCATCGACGCAGGACGCGGAATGCGTGTGCACTTTCGCCGGGTCGGGATAGAGCTTGCATTTCAGTTCGCCGCGCACCATCTCGTAGCAGGAATCATCATGCGTGTGTGCGCCTTCGCCCTCAAACAGACCGCAAGTCGGTTCTTCCGTCGTCGGATAGCAGGCATCCGTGTGGTGATGCGCGCCCTCGCCTTCCGTCAGGCCGCAGGTGTACGTCCGGGTCACTTCGTAGCAGCTGTCATCATGGACATGCGGCATGTCGGAGTTCGTCGCAACGTCCTCGGTGCAAATCAGCGTGCGTGTTTCCGTCACGCAATCCGCCGTGTGCTGGTGCCCTTCACTCTCAAACAGACCGCAAGTCGGTTCTTTCGCCCGATAGCACGCATCCGTGTGGATGTGCCCCTCGCTTTCCGGCAGCGTGCAGGTCAGCTGCTTCTCCCAATTGTAGCAGGCATCCGTGTGCTTGTGCATCGGATGCTCCTCCAGCGTGCAGATAAGAACGCCGTTGCTGTCGTAGCACTTCTCGTCATGCTCGTGGATGTAGCCATCCCAGTAGCCGCAGCTGAGTTCACCCTGCGCATTATAGCAATCGGAGGAATGGTGGTGCGGCTCAAAGCTGCAGCGCATAATATCGGTAAAGACTGTCTCCGCCTCGCGCTCGGAAATCAGGCAGGTCAGCTCGTCCACATAGCAGTCCGCCGTGTGGGTATGCTCCTCCAGCCCGCAGTACGTTTCCGCCGCCATCGTCAGGCCCGGCATCATCAGCACATAAGACGTGCAGATGGCGACAACGAGTGCCAGCGCCGTGACCGTCTTGAGCAGACGCATCCGGCGCTTCCGCTGCGCAACGTATTTTTCTGCTAATTCCATGAGTTTGCGGTTCATGTCAGCATCCTCCGATTCTGGAACCTGTGTTCCTCTTCTTGCTGTATTGTACTTACGTTATTGCAGGAATCCAATGCGGTTCAGCGGCCAAATGCGGAGCGTTACGCGCCCCATAATCTGCTCTTCGGACACTGGGCCAACCAGTGTGCTTCGGCTGTCGCGCGAGGTGGAGCGGTGATCACCCAGAACAAAATACCGCCCGTCCGGCACTTGGTACGGCAGCGTGATGGAGCAGTCGCCCAGCGCGCGGTCGGTGATGTACGGCTCATCAAGCAGTTCGCCATTGATGTAGACGTTGCCGCTTCCGTCGATGTTGACCCACTCGCCCGGCAGGCCGATAACGCGCTTAATCAGCACCTTATTGTTGTAGTAAAAAGCGATAATATCGCCGCGCTGCGGATTTGACCCGCGCACGACCATTGTGATTTCGCCCTGCCCGACCACTGGCGTCATTGACGTGCCGGTGATTTGCAGGATGGGCATGACCATGGTTGCAATCAGCACCGCAACCGCCGCCACCACCAGCAGCGTATAGAGCGTGCTGCGCAGGGCGCGGTTGTAGCTGTGCTTGCGCTTTTCATGCTTCAGTTCCGTTTCCAATTGTGCGGATGTGGGGTTCATTTGCCGCAGCAGGTGGGCGCGTTCCGCCGCTTCCTGCGTGTCGTTAAGCAATTGTTTGCCCGTTTTCTGCTGATTCTTGTCTTCTGACACCTGCGCGCCCTCCCTTCTGTCATGTTTCTTTACTGCTGATTGGCGGCTTTCTTTGCGCGCGCGAGGATTTCCTGCGCTTGGCTTTCTGCCGCGCTGATTTTCTCCTGGCACAGCCGCTCGACGTTCTGCTGATACTGTTCTGCGGCCTTCTGCGCCGCCTCAAACACGCCGTTTAACTTCAGCGATGCCTCCGCAATCGAGCCGCACGTTTCCAGCTGCAGCTGCTGACTTTGCAGCGCCGCTTCTGCCGCATTCAGCCGCTGCTCCAGCGTTTCAAATTCCCGTGCCTGTTCCAGCAGCAGTTCCAGCAGCTCCGCGCGTCCCAGCTTCCGCAGTTCCTTCTCTGTCACAGTTCACGTCTCCTTCATGTGTAACTCATTTATCGTTTCTCGATATGTAATTCGCCAGATTTCCGGCAAATCACAGTTCGAGTTTTTACATGGTTTATTATACCATCAAATCTTCAACTGTCAAGACGGAAAAATAACATTTATTATGCTCATTTGGTGCATTTTTGTGTGTTTTGCCATACTTCCGTGCGGTAATTTTGTCATTTTCACCTGTTAACGGCTTGTTAGTTTCCTGAGTATTGTTATTTGCATGTTAAAACTATCGTAATAGGAATATTCTTTTGTCTGTTGCTTTCCTCGACTTTTCGTAATTTTCGTTCAGTGTACGCAAATCTTCGACCGGTTTTTCTTTGTTTCCACGCCATTCGTTCGTCTTTTTCAATGTAACATTCCAAACTTGGTAAACAGAAAACAGCAAAATATTGTTGATTCACAAAAAAAAGCAGGAGCAACCCGCAAATCGTGCTGCTCCTGCCAAATATTCTGTTACCCATTCGGGTTTGCGCTGTCGTCATCCTGGCGATACTGATCTGTACGGCGACGATGGCGCGGCGCTTCCTCTGCCGATTTCGCCACCGGGCGCGCATACGGATTCTCCATCGTCGTCGTGCTCTTCGGCGCGGCAGTGGACGGGGTCTCCTGCGGCTTCGTCAGGGGCTGAATCGGCGTGCGATAACCGACTTGCGGTCGGTTTTGCATGTCCTGCGTCTGCGGAACGGGTGTCGCCGGGCGCACCTGCACGGGCGAAACGCCATTGCTCGTCTGCGGACGCTGCTGCGGGGTCGTGTACGCGCCTGTGCGCATCTGCTGCGGCTGACCCGCCTGACGCGCAACCGGACGATCCGCATTGCGCGCTGCCTGTGCGCGGCGCTGTGCCGCCTTCATGGCAACCTCACGCTGTTTCTTCTGGTATTGCATGAAGGCGAATCCGCCGCCGCCCAGCAGCAGCACGACCGCAATCACGATGAAGATAACCAGCCCGCTGTTGCCGCTCTCGTTCACCACAGGGTACGTCGCGGCTGCGGTGGGCAGCGGTTCGAGCGTCGGTGTGGGCGAAGCGGAAGGCGTCGGCGTGGCGGTTTCCTGCGTAGGGGCAGTTGTGGGCGAAGTCAGCGGGCCGGGCGTTGAAAAGCCCTGCCACGGCACATAGCTGACCGTTGCGCCGCTGCCCTTCCAGTCGTTGATGGTCTTGTCTTCTTCCGGAATCAGACCGCTGGTCGGTTTTGCAGTAGCATTCCCCGTCGTGTTATTCTGGATGCCCTGAATGTACTCGCTGCTTTGCAGGAACTCTTCCAGCTCCTCCACCGTCATCCAATGGAAGTATCTTCCGTTGACGTAACCTTCTTGGTCATTGTAGCGGATGTGATACCACGTTTCGCCGTCCGTTCCGGTCGTTGTGCCGAGGACAAAGCAGAACGCGTAGTTGTACAGCTTTCTGATACGGCTCGCGTTCATGCTGGGCTGCTGGCGGAAGTTGACCGAGGTCGTCGTGGTCACATAGCCGTAGCTGGAGTAGTTCGTCGGGTCGTAGGGCTGAGGCGTGGTAACAAGCGTGGGTGCGGGCGTGGCGTTCAGGTTGTTCAGGTACGCCTCGATTTCCGCCTGCGTCATGAAGCGGAGCATGTCATAGCGCACATAGCCCCACTGCCCATTATACTGCACGCGGTGCCACGGCATACTGCCCAGATAATCCTGCCCGGAGACGTAGACAACTTCGCCCTGCATCAGGTACGCCTCAATCGCGCTGAAGTCGCCCGCCATCTGCCGCAGCGGCACGTTGTTGCCCACGGCGTAGGCGTAGCCCATCTCCTGTGCGGGAACAGGCGTCAGGTACGGCGTGGGGCTGGGCGTGGGCGTGCTGCGGGACTGGTTCCACTGCTGAATGTACACCTGCGCCTGCGCGTCGGTGACGTAGCGGAGGTTCGCGTCCGGCACATAACCGGACGTCCCTTCCAGCGTGGTCACAATGTCCCACGTTTCGCCTGCCGTGTTCAGCTGGCTATTCACATACACCAGCACATTCGCCTGCAGCGTCGCCATAACGTAGTTGCCCGTGCCGATGCCGGTGCGCATTTCGGTTTCGCGCGTAGTGACGGCATATCCCTCATACGGCACAGCGGTCGGCGTCGGGGTCGGAGCCTCGGTCGGGGTCTGCGTCGGCGCGGCGGTCGCCACCTGACGATACCAGAAGGCAATATCCGCCGCATCCATGCTCAGCGTGCCGTCTTGGAAAACAGTCAGGGTGATTTGCTCGCTGCCGGGAATCAGCTCATAGCCATCCCGCAAATTCGTCGGCATCGGGCGCAGGGTGTATGTGCCGGGGGCGAGCGTCATCGACTGCGCGTTCGCCACCGGGCTGCCGTAGCTGTCCAGATACTGGATGATGATGTTCGCGTTCTGTGGCGCGGCAGTCGGGGTTGCCGTCGGCACTTCCGTTGGAATTTCGGTCGGAATTGCCGTCGGGGTCTCGGTCGGAATCGGCGTTGCCGTCGGCACAGGTGTTGCGCCGGTGGATGCGGCATACGCGTCGCTTTCCGCCTGCGTCATGATGTTCAGGTATTCGCTCATGATGTAGCCGCTCTGCCCATCCACCATGACGACGCTCCACCGTTCGCCCTTGTCATTCAGCATTTCGTTGACGACGTAGACGTTCGAGCCATTCGCCAAGCGCTTGATGACCGTGTTGCTCTTGCTGGTCGAGGGCTCACTGCGGAACGCCACTCGATTGCCGTTGATGGTCGCGTAGCGGTTGACCGGCTGCCCGACGGGAATCGGCGCTTCAGTGGGCGCAGTGGTCGGCGTTTCGGTCGGAATCGGCGTATTCGTGGGCGCTTCGGTCACGGGAACATCCGTCGCAGCGCTTTGAACCGGGCGGTAATAGAACGCAAGGTCTTCCGCCGTCGCTTCGTCACCGTTGATGGCAATGGTGCCGTCCGCATAAATCGTCAGGTCGAACGACGTCCAGCTGCTTTCCAGCTCGTAGCCGGGAATGCTGTCATACGCGGGCGTGACGTGGTACGTTCCCGGCACCAGCTCCGCCACGCTTGCGTCAGCAATCTCCTCGCCAAGCGTGTTGTAGTAGCGGATGGTGACGGTCACGAACTGCTGCGCGGGCGCGGGGGTATCGGTCGGCGCTTCGGTCGCCGGAACGTCGGTCGCAGGCACGTCCGTCGCGGGTGCAGGCGTGTCCGTCGGCGCTTCCGTCGCGGGAACATCCGTCGGGGTCTGCACCGGGTGGTAGTAGTATCCGACCGCATCCGCCGGAATTTCTTCGCCATCCATGTACAGCGTGCCGTTCGCATCCACCGTCAGGTCAAACTGCGTCAGCGTGCTGTCCAGCTCGTAACCGGGGATTTCGCGCTCCGGAATCATCGGGTACGTCCCCGGCAGCAGTTCCTTCACCACCGGGTCGGCAATTTCCACGCCGCTCATGTCGAAGTAGTGAATCGCCACCAGCATCGTCTGCGGGGCGGGCGTGTCCGTCGGCGCAGGGGTGTCGGTCGGCGCTTCGGTTGCGGGGGCTTCCGTCTCGGGAATATAATAGTAGAAATACACCTCGCTCGGCGTCGCGATACCGCCGGAAACGTTCACTTCCACCGTGCTTTCCGTGCCGGGCATCGGCACATAGCCGTCCGCCATGCCCTGCGGATTCGCCGTCACAAGGTGCGTCCCCTCGCCCAGCGTCAGCGTGTCGTCCATCGCAACAGGCTCGCCCTCGGAGTTGAGGTAGTGCACGGGCACGTTCACTTCGGTCGGCTGCGGGTCGGCATAGAAGAAGGACACACTCGCCAAGTCGGTCGTGCCATCGGAATAGAGCGTGACCGTCTGCGGATTTTCGCTGATGAGGTCGTACCCGCCCACGCGGTCGCTGGCGGCATAGATGTAGTTCACGCCTTCGGTCAGCGGCTGCGACTGCTGGTCCAGCAGCGTGCCGTTCTTGTGATAGTAGAACACGTCGATGTTGGATGTTACCGGCTGCGGCGTGGCATAGTGGAACACAACGGGATTCACGCTCGCCGTGCCGCCGTTGTCCACCCACACATGCACCGTGTCCTCGCCGACAAGCTGATACCCAGCAGTCATCGCGCTATTGGCGGTGACATAGTTGTCGCCCTGATTCAGCGTCACATACTGCGTGTCCAGAATCGTGCCGTTGTCATCCAGCTGATACAGCACGGTCACTTCCGCCTGAATGGCGGGCGGCTCGGTCGGGGCTTCGGTGGGCACTTCCGTCGGCGCTTCGGTCGGCTGCTCCGGCACGGCGTAGACAAAGCGCACCTCGCTCGGCGACGCATTGCCCATGCTGTCCACAAACACATCCACCACGCCGGACGCAGGTTTGACAAGCAGATAATCCCACGGCACAACGCTGGAATTGGCGTACACTTGGGTAGTCGCGTTCGTCAGGCAGCTTGCGTACTGGAAATCCAGCTGTTGGCCATCCTCCGTCACATAGTACACCGGCACGTTGACGCTCTCCTGCGCGGGCGTTTCGGGCATCCCCTGCGACGAGAGGTACAGCGGGAACATCCCTTCATAGACGCTGTTGCAGTAATAATCCACTTCATACGAATACATCGGGTCAAGGGCGGTCGCATCCTGCGTCCACATGATTTCCGACGCATAATCTTTCAAGTAGAAAGTATACGCCGGGTCAGACGATACAACCTGCACCTGAACCGTGCTGAAAAGGGCGGACGCATCCAGCGTCGCCCAATACGCATGTTCCGCGCTGTCAGGCACGGGGAACGCCTGCGTTGTCTGCTGCTGTCCCTGCGAATCCGTCCAAATGACGGACACGACGACGTCCTCCCAGCGATCCAGCGCCAGCGCCGGAACCATCGCGGTTGTCATCAGCAGCGCCGCCACCATCAGCACAGACAGCAGACGGCCAAGACCTTTGACGCCGGATTTTCTCATGTTGGGTTTCCTCCTTGCTCCTGCCCTTTGCGGGCCTGATGCCATTCTATTATACCGCAGCGGCGCGGTTTGTCAATCTTCCGCACCCTGCCGCATTTTTCCTTGCGATTCGCAGGATTTTTTGCGTCTCTTGTCGAATCACTATGGCGAAAATCATCCTATTGTTTGAGGAGGACATTGACCATGATGGACGACAAGCAGCTGACGGAAGAGTATTTGGATGGGAAAGTCGTTTTCCCCGGCAAGATTATCCGCGTTGAGCATTGGCATGTGCGCCTGCCCAACGGCGAAACTGCCCTGCGCGAGGTGGCGTGCCATCCGGGCGCGGCGGGCATTGTCGCGCTGGATGATGACGGCAACGTGATTCTCGTCCGCCAGCACCGCATCGCCGTTGGCCGCTTGACGCTGGAAATTCCGGCGGGCAAGCTCGATGGGGCGGATGAAGACCCGTTCGTCTGCGCCCAGCGCGAGCTGAGCGAGGAAACCGGGCTGACCGCCGACCACTGGCGCAAGCTGACCGTGCTGGAGACGACCCCCGGCTTCTGCAACGAGCGCATCCACCTCTACCTGGCGACGGGGCTGCACGCTGGAAAGACGCATCCGGATGAGGATGAGTTCGTCTGCACGCTGCGGATGCCGCTTTCTGACGCGGCGCAGAAGGTGATGGACGGCACGTTCCGCGACGGCAAGACCGCGCTGGCGCTCCTGATGGTGCAGCAGCTGCTGTCCGCACCCTGCAAACAATAAACGTGCGAAACGCGCGTTCTGTTCCATCCACGCTTATTGTAACAAATATTTCATCAAAATGCAATCGTGTGGACGGATTTTTGCGCGTTTTTTCGGAAAATTTCGCTGACGGAGGTGCATTATGGCTGGAAAAAAGCAGCGTCATCCCCTGTATGTTCTCTTTCTGCTGCTGATGCTGCTCATGCTGGCGCTGGGTGTGTATCTGCTTGTCGTCGGCTGTCAGCAAGGGAATCCCCCTGTGCCGCTTGCGCCGTTTTCGCCGCATATCATCGGAGGTTTCTTCCGCCATGTATGAAAAGCTGGGGCAATGGCTCTCCCACCGCAATCCGCCGAATGAGCCGATTCCCGCAGCGGATTACTTCGCGTCCCTGCCGCGCCTGACGACCGACCGGCTGCTCCTGCGTCCGCTGACGTTGCGCGATGCGGCGGATATGTTCGCTTACTCCCGCGACCCCGAAGTCGCTCGGCATGTTCTCTGGGATGCGCACAAGTCGATGGCGGATACGCGCGGCTGCCTGCGCTACATCATCAGCCAGTACCACAGCGGCGCGCCGTCCAGTTGGGGCATCGTGCTGCGCGAAACGAACCGCGTCGTCGGCACGATTGGCTTCATGAGTTACAGCGACGCGGACAGCGTGGTGGAACTCGGCTATTCGCTCGCCCGCTCCTGCTGGAACGGCGGACTGATGACCGAAGCGCTGGCAGCGGTGCTGCGCGAATGCTTCACCGTCCTGCGCCTCCACCGCGTCGAGGCGATGCACGAGTGCGACAACCCCGCCAGCGGGCGCGTGATGGAAAAATGCGGTATGCACCACGAAGGGACACTGCGCGGCAAGGTGTTCAACAAGGGCAATTTCCACGATGTGGAGCTGTGGGCGATGCTGCGGGAGGACTGGGGCGCACGTCATTGAGCGAGTTTCTTCCTATTCATATGCTGGAGGATACGCTAATGCAGTTTGACATGATTTCTGGGCTGCGGTGGATTCACTCGTCTCGTCCGACGAAGCGGCGGCGCGCGGAATAAGCGCATCAAAAAAGAGGGCTTCCGCCCCCTTTGAATTGGATTTATACTAATTCGATTCTAAAACATGACATCGAGCATAGCAGTTTTTTCGTTCCGGCAAAGCTGAGTGAAGCGAGGCGTACTGGAGGTACGCGCGAGCGGAACGAAGCAAAGCCGGGGCGGAAAAGATGCTGTGCGAATGACATGCTTTAGATGAGAATTAATATTACTTCGTCAGTGCATCCATCCGCCGCTTGAGCACCTCCGGGCGCGCGACGGAGTAACCGAAGAAGCCCAGCACGTCCGCCGCCTTCTGGTATGTGCCGTGCGTGTACGTCACCAGCCCCGCCTTTTCCAGATGCAGCGAACCGTCCGCCGCGAACAGGTCGTCCCGCACCTGCACACCGACGATTTTGCCCACGAACATCGTGTGGCTGCCCAGTTCGAGCTGCTGCACTACCTTGCACGCCAGATACGCCGGGCATTCGGCAATCGCGGGGGCATAATCCATGTTCAGCGCGGGCATGGGCGTAAGGTGGCACTCCTGCCACTTGTCCACGTCGCGCCCCGACCGGACGCCGCAGAAATCCAGCGCCTTGCAATGGGCTTCATCCACCAGATTCACCACAAACTCGCCGCTCTTTGCAATCAGGTCATGGCTGAAGCGGTTTCCGCGTACCGAAATGGACATCATCGGCGGTTCGCTGTTGACCGTGCCGACCCACGCGACAGTAACGATGTTGGGCTTGGCATCCGCTTCAGGCGCACGGCAGCTAACCATCACCGCCGGAACGGGCGCAAGCAGATTGCAGGGGTCAAAGGTGCGGAAATCAGCCATTTTTTCTTCCTCCATTTTTCAAGGAAATATGCTATGATTCCCTTGACATTCTTCTGAAATAGTGTACAATATCGACTTGCGCTTGTCAATACGCATTTCAGAAAGGATGTAGTTTATGGCTGTCTTTTTGCAGGTTATCACCCTGTTTCTGCTGATTTTCTGCGGCTTCTTCTCGGCGAAGGGGAAGCTCGTTGATGAAAACGGCATTTCCACGCTCAACAAAATCGTCCTCTACTTCGCCCTCCCCGCCCTGACGCTCTACGGCTTGCAGAAGGACGCCAGCCCGGAGCTGATTCATGACCTGATTCTCGTGTTCTTCATCAGCCTTGCCATCATGATTCTGAGCGGGCTGATTGCCTACTTCCTCTACCGCAGCGAGCCGAACGAGCGCCGCAGCGTGCTGACGAACCTGTCCATGCTGTCCAACAGCGCCTACATGGGCTACCCGGTCGTCATTGCAACGCTGGGCGAGGATATGCTGATTTACGCCGTCGTGTTCGTCGGCGCGTTCAACCTGATGTGCTGGACGTTCGGCTCGTTCTTCTTCGGCGGCATCAGCGCGATTCAGCCCAAGAAGCTGCTGACAAACCCGTCGCTGATTGCGGTGCTTGTTGGTCTTGTGCTGTTCCTGACGGGCTGGCGGCTGCCGGGTTTCATCAACGACGCGCTGTCGATGATGGGCAATGTGACGACGCCGCTTGCCATGTTCGTCATCGGGGCGCG
>ENA-ORVG01001651-ORVG01001651.1-human-gut-metagenome-genome-assembly--contig:-NODE-1651-length-25112-cov-62.037075_pt1 | contig 25112 bp, 19 predicted proteins | sample MGYA00242091_ERZ509233 | MGnify/ENA primary metagenome ERZ509233 (study PRJEB26280, sample SAMEA2338840) | human gut metagenome | biome: human gut; feature: human-associated habitat; material: faeces... | reverse complement strand
TGCCAAAATACTCGATAATACACAAAGTATTATCTGCGCTTTTGGCTTAGCAGCTACCGCACCTCGCTCGCCGTATCGGCACTTAGAATTATGCGGTATTGCCTTAAGAATCCATCATGGATGCTTCTCTGAATGTGGAGGGAGGCATCCATTTTGTTTTAGCTTGAATTCTGCTGTTGTTATAATAGTCGATATAATCAGCAATGTGCCAAGAAAAATATACGAGACGATATAAATAAAAACTCCCCGGACAACATCCGAGGAGCCCTTATGCTCATGATAACCATATCCCCATAACCGCTTTTTGTCACAAAGATGGGTTCCTGCGTTTCGTGGCAGCGCTGCGAAATCGCATTGGTATTTTTCAGATCACGAATTGGGATAATTTCGGGCATAAGCTCAGCTCCTTTCGTGGCTTTATTATGCCACAAAAAGGGCCGCACTGATAACATGTAAAATTGTAAAACAAAAAAGCTACATCCAAATTGAATGTAGCTTTTCTGTGGCGGAAAGAAAGGGATTCGAACCCTTGAGGGCTTTATGGGCCCTACACGATTTCCAGTCGTGCGCCTTAGACCAGCTCAGCCATCTTTCCATCTATTCTGCTGTATCGCCTCACCTGACGACGTGTTATATTATAGCAAGCACATCTGGGATTGTCAAGCAATATTTTGAAAAAAATCAATTTTTTTCAAATAAATTTTAAAAAAGAAAAAAAGAACATATGGAAGAAGTTTTTTGTAAAAATGATCTGAAATCCAAAGGAGGGTACAAGCACATGCCCTTTTTGCCGCAACTACAATATGGCATGAACTGCCCCGCAAACGCCCCGTTTGTGCAAGACATTTGTGCATACAGATGAAAATTGACATTTCTGTGACAAAGATCTTGAAAAAATATGAACAGCGTGGTAAAACATAAGAGAACACGGCTCCGGCACCTTTTGGCTGGAGAGGCTGGGCGGATGGCAAGTACCACTGTATGAACCAAAAAGCCATATCAGCTATGCCGTGCTGAAAAGGAGGCTCTATCATTATGTATCTATTCTTCCGGGATCTTGCAATCATATTGATTGCGGCTAAGTTTTTTGGCCTGATTGCCCGCAAACTCAAGGCACCCCAAGTGGTGGGCGAGATCATCGCCGGTTTGCTGATTGGCCCCTCTTTGCTGGGGGTTGTTCAGCTCAGCGATACCATCTCGGTCTTTGCGGAAATCGGCGTTATTTTGCTGATGTTCTCCACCGGCCTTGGCACCAACCTGAAGCAGTTGATGAAAGCCGGCCCCATTGCAACTCTGGTTGCCTGCGTGGGTGTTTTTGTTCCCTTGGTGGGCGGTACGCTGCTGTATGGTGCGTTCTATGGTCTGGGTGCTATCGGCAGTCCGGAATTTTATAAAGCATTGTTCATCGGCACCATTATGACGGCAACCAGCGTTTCCATCACGGTGGCAACCCTGCAGGAGCTTGGCCAGCTGAAAGGCTTCCTGGGCACCACCATCGTCAGCGCAGCCGTGATTGATGACGTTATCGGCATTGTGGTGCTTACCTGCGTTCTGGGAGCCGGCAGCGGCGAAGAAGGCGGTACCAGCATCGGCCAGGTGTTGATCAACACGGTGCTGTTCTTTGTGGTGGCGGTCATTGTCGGTTTTGTGCTGTACAAGGCCATGACCTGGCTGGATAACCGTAACCCCCACACCCAGCGCATTACCATTGCCAGCCTTGGCTTCTGCTTTGCCATGGCTTACATTGCAGAGCAGTACTTTGGCATTGCCGATATTACCGGTGCTTACATTGCTGGTATCGTGCTGTGCAACATTCATGATGCACCCTATGTGGAGCGCCGTGTCGAAATCAGCAACTATATGATGTTTGCTCCGGTGTTCTTTGCTTCCATCGGCCTCAAAACCGATATCAGCGGCCTGACTCCCGATATCCTGCTGTTCTGTGTCTGCTTTGTCATTGTGGCACTTATCACCAAGATCATTGGCTGCGGTCTTGCAGCAAAGATCTGCAAGTTCAACTGGGCAGATTCCCTCAAGGTTGGCGTTGGCATGATGACCCGCGGCGAGGTTGCTTTGATTGTGGCACAAAAGGGCCTTGCAGTCGGCATGGTGGACGCTGTCTACTTTACCGCTGTTATTCTGCTGATCATCGTATCTTCTGTTACCACTCCGCTTGCTCTGAAGACGCTGTTTGCCAAGTATCCTTCTAAGGATCACCCCAGCGCAGCGGCTGTGAATGAATCAGGCAAAGCTTGAGTTATATACCGTCAAAATTGCACGAGTAAACAAATCCGGGCTGTGGAAATGATCCACAGTCCGGATTTGTTTTTTATTGTTTTATTGTTTTATTGTTTATAATCAGTGGCGCACGAAGCCGCCCAGTTCATACTCATTGGTGTATCCGTTGGCAAGCGCCTTGGCGCGCAGCGCAGCGTAAAGCTCTGCGAAAGTGGCCTGTACATAAGGCTCCAGGAAGATGAAACCAATGCCAAAGGTAATGCTGCACAACAAGTACCAGCCAATAAAGGAAAGCTGGAGCACAAAGGTGTTCCACTTTTCACCGTCCATCATCTGCTTGCTCAGCTCCATGGCGCGGCAGGTGGTCAGGTAGGGGTTTTCGGCCATCAGGTAGCCGACCTGCATGTAGCAATAAGACCAGTAAATGCCGGGAATGATCAAAAGGGAACCCAGCGCAATTTTCAGATTGGTCAGCAGCATAACTTTAACAACATTCAGATACGGGGTGCGGAAGATCGAAGTGACGGTGCTGAACGGTGTTGCCGACTGGCGGCTTTCCATAAAATAGCGGTTGCGGCCGACTGTCAGCGGGTTGATGAGGAACGCTGCCCAGCATAGGCTGATTGCGGCAGCGATCAACATTACGATAATCACCACCCCGGCAAAGGGGGCCAATGCCTGCAAAAGATACTCCTCATTGCCGCTGGTGTATCCACCGCCGGCGTTGCCCTGCCACACCGGGCCGCTCATCATACCGTTCAGTTGGGAAGACGTTACGCGGTATTGCGCCGTAAGGCGGGGGAAAGAATAGCCAATGCCCAACAGGGAAAGAAGTAGGCACAGTCCCACGCTGCGCCAGTACCGCTCTTGCAACGCCTGTTTGGCGTTGGACTTCAAAAGGGAACGGGTCCACATAATTTGTACCTCCTGTTTTGTGGGTTGCAAGCGGATCCTTTTGCCGTGCCGCCTGCGCAACAGCAGAAATGGCGATACGAACAAAGGGAACGCTGTTTGTTAGTCAGTATAACATAGAACTGTGAACTTGAAAAGAACAGAGGATATTTTTTGTACAATAGAGTTCTTTTAAGACAGCAAGGAAATAAAAATAACGCATAACGGACGATTTTGATAAAAGAAAAAGAGCAAAAAGATTTTTGGATTTTTTTTGAAAATATGCTTGACACAGGCCGCCCTGATTGCTATAATAATATGCGTCGCGGCGGTCAGGCGGTAGCCTGATGCAAAGCGCGAAGGGTTTGGCCCGGTAGTTCAGTTGGTTAGAACGCTAGCCTGTCACGCTAGAGGTCGTCAGTTCGAGCCTGATCCGGGTCGCCACATGCTGTTATAGCTCAGTCGGTAGAGCGCATCCTTGGTAAGGATGAGGTCGGCAGTTCGAATCTGCCTAACAGCTCCATAGCAAAGCCCACAGCACGTTAGCTACTGTGGGCTTTTTACATAGGGGCATAGCTCAGTTGGTAGAGCAGCGGTCTCCAAAACCGCGTGCCGAGGGTTCGAATCCTTCTACCCCTGCCAAAAGCACAGCAGTTGTGATACAGATGTATCGAAAAACTGCTGTGCTTTTTGTTTGCGGTTCGATTCGTTAAAATCCGAAGGGTTTCAAGAAGAATAAGTTGGAGAAAATTATCGTAATGGCACCCGGCCATGAACTGTGGGATGGGACCATCGCTTTTGCAGCAGGCTGCCCATGGAAAGCAGCAGCATTTTTGGGGCAGAGAAGATGGAGCCAAACGATTTTGAAAATAACGAAAGAGCTCTTGTGGCCTTGCGCGATGATGACGCGGCGGCTTTCTGCACATTTACCAATCGGGATGAAATGCCAAGAGAATATGGTTGTGGGCCTTTGATAGGTTTTTGTTTGTTGCCGAAAAATACAGGGGGAACCGGCTGTCTGAACAAATGGTGAACGCCGGCCTGTAACGTGGCGAAGGAACAGGGCTTTTCAGCGATTTATCTCATGAGCGGGGAAGTGGGGCTGTATGAAAAATATAGCTTTACCAAAGTCGGAGATTATAAAACGATTTACGGCTCTGTTGACCAGCTTTTTTCCAAAACGCTGTAACAAAAAATGTTGTAGTCGGGAAAGAGCAACTGCAAATTAACGCTGCGGCATGGCCGTGGTCAGCAGAGGAAAGCACAAGAGCACCCGCCCAAAACTTTATTGACGCTGATGCGCGAAACACAAGAAAAATGGCAAAAAAATCAAAAAAGTGCTTGACAGTTGGGATATAATCCAGTATAATCAATCATGTTGCAGCGGTCAGGTAACGCCTGATGCAAAGCGCGAAAGGGCTTGGCCCGGTAGTTCAGTTGGTTAGAACGCTAGCCTGTCACGCTAGAGGTCGTCAGTTCGAGCCTGATCCGGGTCGCCACATGCTGTTATAGCTCAGTCGGTAGAGCGCATCCTTGGTAAGGATGAGGTCGGCAGTTCGAATCTGCCTAACAGCTCCATAGCAAAGCCCACAGCACGTTAGCTACTGTGGGCTTTTTACATAGGGGCATAGCTCAGTTGGTAGAGCAGCGGTCTCCAAAACCGCGTGCCGAGGGTTCGAATCCTTCTACCCCTGCCAAGGTAAGCCGTACACTTTCAGGTGTGCGGCTTTTCTTGTTGGCTGTTCGGCGTGAGCTCCAGTGGCGCTGTAAAAGCATACAATTCAGCCGCTGCTTTGGGGAAATATATTTTTCTTTGCAGCCCACTTGATTTTTTGTTTTGTTATAGTATAATTAACTCCGCGCTTGAGCAAAACAGGGCGCCAACCACCCTCTTTTTTACTTTTGCGCGTTGTTTTGTGTGGAAAAATGATCTTGTTGAGGGAACGCATATGACCAAAGATTTAACGAGCGGAAATCCGTTCAAAATCATCCTGTTGTTCACCCTGCCGCTGATGCTGGGCAACCTGTTCCAACAGTTTTACAGCCTGGCAGATACCATCATTGTGGGCCGTTTTGTCGGTGTCAATGCGCTGGCGGCAGTTGGCGCTACCGGCTCGGTCAACTATCTGATCCTGGGTTTTGTTATTGGCATGTGCAACGGCTTTGCTATCCCCATCGCACAGCTGTTTGGTGCCCATGATGACAGCGACCTGCGCCGCCATGTGGCCAATGCAACCTGGCTGTGCATTGCCTGGGGTGTTGTGCTTACCGTTGTCACGGTGGCACTGACCCGCCCCATTATGGAGCTGATGCAGACCCCGGCGGACATTATTGATGGTGCCAGCACCTACATTGGCTGGATCTTTGCGGGAATTCCCTTTGTTTTTCTCTATAATATGGTTTCGGCCATCATGCGCGCTTTGGGCGACAGCAAAACCCCGCTTTACTTCCTGGTGCTGACCAGCGCTGTCAACATTGTGCTGGATCTGGTGCTCATCATCAACTTTAATATGGGTGTTTTGGGTGCCGCTGTGGCAACCGATGTTTCGCAGGCAATCTCCGGCGTGATCAGCCTGATCTATCTGATCAAAAAGTTCAAGATCCTGCATATGACGCGGGATGAATGGAAATACAGCCGCTCTACCTGCCGCCGCCTGTCTGCTATGGGCCTGCCCATGGGCCTGCAGTGTACCATCACGGCCGTGGGCAGCGTTATAATGCAGTGGGCCGTCAACGGGCTGGGCAGCTCTGTGGTTGCCGCCATTACGGCTGCGGGCAAAACCCAAAACCTGCTCTCCTGTGCGTTGGAAAGCATCGGCACCGCTATGGCAACCTATGCGGGCCAGAACCTTGGCGCGGCCCGGCTGGACCGTGTGCGCAGCGGTGTAAAAAGCTCCTACATTATGGTGGTTGCTTATTCTGTCCTTGCTTTTATTGCCCTGCACTTTGGCGATGTCGTGATCATCGGTCTCTTCCTGGATACCAAGACCGAGGTTGAGATCGTGGCGATGGCGCGGGATTATATGTTCTGGAACAGTCTGTTCTTTATCCCGCTCGGCGCGCTCATCGTATGGCGCTATACCATTCAGGGGCTGGGCTATTCCACACTTGCCATGATGGCCGGTGTGGCCGAAATGGTGGCGCGTACCGTTATCGCCCTGGTGCTGATTCCGGTGCTGGGCTATTTTGGCGCAGAGCTGTCCAACCCGGTAGCCTGGGTGGCGGCCTGCCTGTTCCTGTACCCAGCTTACCTGTGGACGGTCAAACACCTGGAAAACCGCCTGCTTGCCGGCCACCTTGCCATGCAGCACAGCGCGGTAGGGGATTGACCCCCTGAACTTTTATCACGATCCATGCTTTTGCCCTGCATGCCCTGCGGTATGCGGGGCATTTTTGCACCATTCCGGCATTTTTTCAAAAAGCTCTTGCCCTGCGGCGGCAAAAGCAATATAATAACTGTATATTTATTCATAGAGGGTCAGAGCGTATCGAATAAGCAAACAAGCGGGTGGAATATTTTCACCACGTTTGCTTTACGGTACGCCCCAGCGGGCCGCATACGCCCTGGATGTGCAAAAAAGGGCAGGGGAAGTGCCGCGCCGCGCAACAAGAGGGAAGGAAGTATTATTATGCCGGAAAAGAAACCGTTCATCACCCTTGAGCAGGCACAGGAAATTATTGCCGATGTGCCTACCCCGTTCCATCTTTATGACGAAAAAGGCATCCGCGCCAATGCACGCCTTGTCAACAAAGCTTTTGCATGGAATAAAGGTTTTAAGGAGTATTTTGCCGTTAAGGCAACCCCCAACCCGTACCTGCTGCGCATCCTGAAAGAGGAAGGCTGCGGCGTGGACTGCTCCAGCTACACCGAACTGCTGCTGAGCGAAGCCTGTGGCTTCAGCGGCAGCGATATCATGTTCTCCTCCAACGAAACGCCGGTACAGGACATGAAGAAGGCGTATGACCTGGGCGCTTACATTAACCTGGACGACCTGACCCATGTGGATTTCCTCAAGAATGTGGCAGGTATCCCCGAAACGATCTGCTGCCGCTTTAACCCCGGCGGAACCTTTGACCTGGGCAACGGCATCATGGATAACCCCGGCGATTCCAAGTACGGCATGTCCGAAGAGCAGATGACCGAAGCTTATACCCGCCTGATGGCACTGGGTGCAAAGAACTTCGGCATCCATGCTTTCCTGGCCAGCAATACCGTTACCGATGATTATTACCCGGAACTGGCCGGTATCCTGTTCAACCTGGCTGTGCGTCTGCACCAAAAGACCGGTGCACACATCAAGTTCATCAACCTGTCCGGCGGCGTTGGCGTTGCCTACAAGCCGGAGCAGCGCTCCAATGATATCCTGGCCATTGGCGAGGGTGTCCGCAAAAAGTTTGAGGAGATCCTGGTGCCCGCCGGTATGGGCGACGTTGCCATCTTTACCGAGATGGGGCGCTTTATGCTGGCTCCGTATGGCTGCCTGGTTGCCACAGCCATCCACGAAAAGCACATTTATAAAGAGTATATCGGCCTGGATGCCTGCGCTGCCAACCTGATGCGCCCGGCCATGTACGGTTCCTACCACCACATCACCGTGCTGGGCAAAGAGAACGCCCCCTGCGACCATAAATACGATGTGGTCGGCGGTCTGTGCGAGAACAATGATAAGTTTGCCATTGACCGTATGCTGCCCAAGATCGATATGGGCGATGTGCTGGTCATCCACGATACCGGTGCCCATGGCTTCTCGATGGGATATAACTACAACGGCAAGCTGCGCAGCGCCGAAGTGCTGCTGTGCGAGGATGGCTCCCACCAACTGATCCGCCGCGCCGAGACCCCGGCAGACTATTTTGCCACCTTTGATTTTACCCCATTCTACAAAAAAATGGGCCTGTAATATACAGCCCAAAGTGAGGAAACGCTATGTTCCAGTTTATGCTTGTTGTCGGCCTTGTGCTGGCGTATTACGGTTATGCCGTTACCAAAAATCCCCGCATCTGGGGGGACCAGGGGCGGGACGCCATAAAAGAAGAAAACTGGAACCGCTATGTCCGCTATAATGGGCAGTTCGCCATGTATGCCGGCTTTTTGATGGCGGCCCTTGGCGCGCTGGATATGGCGGTCAATCTATCCACCGCCATCTACCTGCTGATTCTGCTGGGCGGCTTGGCCATCCTTTTGTATCCCTTCGCCCACTGGATGCACGAAAACGAGGGCACCTGGAACCCCTGGCCCCGCGTGGAAACCGAAAAGCAGAAGCGCAAGCGCCTGATCAAAGAGCAGGAGCGCCAGGAAAAGAAAAACAAAAAGAAATAAGACGGCTTTGGGTCACTTGATTTCCGTTGCTTTTCTCAGACGCTCATCTCATAAAGAACAGAGAACAAAAGAATAGTAAAGGCAATACCGCATAATTCCCGCCTAACGGCTCAAGCACCGCTCCGGCGGCTGCGGCACGGCATCTGCGTTGCCAAAATGCTCGATAATGTCGGGTTGCGGTACCCGCATCGTGCTTCGGGGGCAAAAGCCCCTCGCACTCTGCGACCGCTGCCCCTGCTTCGGTTCGCTGTTTCCGCCACTGGCGGCGCTCACCTTTGCAGCATCCAGTATTATCTGCGCTTTTGGCTTAGCAGCTGCCGCACCTCGCTCGCCGTATCGGCACTTAGAATTATGCGGTGTTGCCTAAAACAAAAAGGCATGTGCTATCATTCAAGCACATGCCTTTTTCATAATCTCTGAACCATTGGAATCCGCAGCTCTGCATTTCTATCCAAACATCTGCGTTCGTTTGCGGCAATTTATTCCGCGCAGCCGATATCCTGCGCAATTTCCTGCACGGATTCCTTGTCGAATTCACCCAGCGGCAGGATCAGCCGTGCCAGAATTTCCTGTGGCAGAACTTCCAGCAGGGCGGTCTGGTCGCACTCTGCGTGCTCTGGGGCGCACAGGCGGCACTCATCGGCGTCTTGCTCCACGCGGGCATAATGGCCGGTAGAGATAAAACGGCAGTCGAGCTTATCAGCCGTCTGCATCAGCAGCTGGAACTTCAGCAGTTCGTCCGCGGCAGTGTCCGCTGCTTCAATCACGTGCAGGGTTACATCCAACGCCTTGGCGGCGTTCTGTGCGGTCTCCACGGCATCGTCGGCCATCCCGGCAAAATGCACCAGTGCGGCCTGTACGGCAAAGCCCTGCTCCTGCAAAATGCGCACAGTAACGGCAGCGTCCATGCCGCCGTTCAGCCCAACTAGAACCTTATCCTGCTTTTCAAATGTATTAAAACCCAGTGCTCCGTCCATAATATCCTCCTGTATCAGCGGTGCGCAGTGCGTCAGGCCTGCTTTCCGCCGTATTTTTTGCTTTGCTCCACGGCCAAGCGGTCGCAACGCTCGTTTTCGGGGTGGCCTGCGTGGCCTTTCAGCCAGTGGTAGTGGATTACATGCTTCTCGCTTTCTTCCAGCAGCGGTGCCCAAAGGTCGGGGTTCAAGGCGGGGGATTTGTCTGCCTTTTTCCAGCCGCGCTTGCGCCAGCCCTTGGCCCAGCCCTTTTCCAGCCCGTTGATCACATACTGGCTGTCGCTGTACAGGTCAATGTCACAGGGCTCTTTCAGCTGGCGCAGGGCTTCCAGCAGGCCGGTCAGCTCCATGCGGTTGTTGGTGGTTCCGGCCTCGCCGCCGGAAATCTCTTTCTCATACACCTTTTCTCCGGTACGGAAGCGCAGGATCGCGCCCCAACCGCCGGGGCCGGGGTTGCCACTGCAGGCACCGTCGGTATAAATTTCGATGTGTTTCATGTTACCCTCGTTTTGCTGCGGCAATACTGGAATCAGGGCGTGCCGGAAAATGGCATCCTTTTCTTTGCTTTTCGCTGTACCTTATCGGCCAGCCGCAATGCCCGGAACCCTGCCGCTTTACTATAAAAATAATTATACGCGATTTTGCCCAGCCCTGCAAGCTTTTGTGTAATTTGTCCATAAATGCGTCCGGCATACTATTTGACAATGCCCCCGCTGCGCCTTATAATAGATTTAATTGCAATGTCGTAGTTTGATTCAGGACCCGGTTGCAGCCTTTCGGCTGAACTCTTCGCGTCCAAACCGTGATTCAGTAAATCGGCACAGTGCCGTACAAATTTTACATGCGACAAAACATCACGTCCGGGGTACGGTGCTTACCGTGTGTGTAACCACCAACCCTGGCCGAATACAATATGGAGGTTATGCAATGGAAGATCACAACAACGAAAAACGCCCCCGCCAGCAGGGCCGCAGCAATTACACCCGCCGTGCCCCGCGCGCAAATAATAATAACCAGAACCGCAAACCCGGTGCGCCTGCCCCCGCGGCCAGCGCCCCGCAGGCAGCGGCGGAAAAACCACAGCCCCAGCACCGCAAGCCGCAGCGCCGCCGTGCCCCGCAGCCCCAGCAGGCTGCAGCGAGCAATGCGGTGAATGCAGCAGCTCCGGCCCCGGTGCAGCGCCCCCGCAGCCCGCAGCGCCGCAGCTATAAGCAGCATTATTATGATGCTTCCACCCCGGCTGTTCCCATGCACATCTGCCCGCTGGGCGGCCTGGGCGAAGTTGGCAAAAACATCACCCTGTATGAATGCCAGGGCGATATGATTCTGGTGGACTGCGGCCTGGTGTTCCCGGATTCCGATATGTTCGGCGTGGACCTTGTCATTCCGGATTTCACCTATGTATTGGAAAATAAGGACCGCATCAAGGGCCTGTTCATTACCCATGGCCACGAAGACCATATCGGCAGCCTGCCGTATCTGCTCAAAAAGTTCAACGTGCCTATTTACACTGCACGTTTGACCATTGGCCTGATCAAAAACAAGCTGGAGGAGCACGGTCTTGCCTCCAGTGCAGAGTTCCATGAGATCCGTCCCCGCCAGAAAGTGCGCCTTGGTTGCTTTACGGTGGAGCCCATCCATGTCAACCACTCCATCCCGGATTCTCTGGCGTTTGCCATTGACTGCCCGGCAGGCATCGTGCTGCATACCGGCGACTTCAAGATCGACTACACGCCGCTTTCCGGCGATGCCGTTACCGACCTTTCCACCATTGCGGAGTATGGCCGCCGCGGCGTGCTGGCTTTGCTGGCGGATTCTACCAACGCGGAGCGCCCCGGCTTTACGGCAACCGAGCAGACTGTGGCCGAAGGGGTGCGCAGCCTGTTTGCCCGCGCCAAAAACCGCCGCATTATCGTGGCAACCTTTGCTTCCAACATCTACCGCATCCAGCAGATCATTGACCTGGCCATTGAGTATGGCCGCAAGGTGGCCGTCAATGGCCGCAGCATGGTTTCCAACACCGAAATGGCGCGGGAGCTGGGGTATCTGCATGCGCCGGATAATGTGCTGATCGATATCGAGGAGATCAACAAATACCCGCCGGAAAAGGTTGTCCTTATCACCACCGGCAGCCAGGGCGAACCGCTGTCCGCTCTGTCCCGTATGGCGCAGGCCAGCCACCGTACCGTCAAGGTCGGCCCCACTGACTTTATCATTATCTCGGCCCGCCCCATCCCCGGCAACGAAAAGACCGTGACCAAGGTGGTCAACGGCCTTCTGGCCCTGGGCGCAGAGGTCATTTACGAAAACATGTACGATACCCATGTTTCCGGCCACGCCTGCCAGGAAGAGCAGAAGCTGATGCTGACCCTTGCCCACCCGCAGTATTTCCTGCCGGTTCACGGCGAGTTCAAGCAGCTCAAGCGCCACGCCGAAACGGCGGAGCACCTGGGCTATATCCCCAAGCAGAATATTTATATTGCTGAAAATGGCCAGAACATCCGCCTTTCCCGCGATGGCATGGCAGTGGAGGGCACTGTGCCCGCCGGTGCCGTGATGGTGGATGGCTATGGCGTGGGCGATGTGGGCAATGTGGTCCTGCGTGACCGCCACCACCTGTCGGAGGACGGTATCATCATTGTTACCGCAGCCGTGGATGGCAGCACCGGCCAGCTGCTTTCCGGCCCGGACCTGGTTTCCCGCGGCTTTGTCTATGTGCGGGAAAGCGAGGAGCTGATGGACGGTGCCCGCGTGCAGGTTGAAATGGCCCTTGACCGCAGTATGGCGGATAACATGCACGACTGGGCCAGCGTGAAATCCCGCGTGCGGGAGGCGCTTTCCAGCTATATCTACCGCAAAACCAAGCGCAGCCCCATGATTCTGCCCATTCTGATGGAAGTTTGATCCAAACCATATCTGACCGTGACCGCCTGCCCCACATTGCAGGCACCGAGGAACGATGATGAAAAACAAGCTGAGACGTGATATCTTTGTCATTATCTTTTTGCTGCTCGTTGCGTGCATCGCTCTGGCTGTGCCGCTGGCGTTCAGCAACCCGCGCTGGCTGCTGGCACCGGCGCTGCTTGTAGTGTTTGCGTTGGTGGTGGCGGTGCTTGGCATCCGCCGGCTGCGGCGCTTTGTGGCCGATATGCTGTGCGGGACCAACTTTGAGGGCAGCAAGACCCAGTATTCGCTGGCGGATTTTTCCATCCCCACTGCCCTGATTACCGAAGGCTCCGTGGTGTGGTATAATCCGGCCTTCCGGGAGCAGATCCTGGCGGGGCAGGATGCCCTGCTGGCTGCACCGGACCGCCTGATGACCGGCATTGACCTTTCCGTCTGCGCCCGCGCCCACGGCCAGGACCTGACCATTGACGAAAACCGCTACACGGCCTATGCTACAACCAGCCGCAGCAACAAAACGGGCACATTGCTGTTTTTGGTCAACGATACGTTCTACAAAAACACGCTGGATGAATACACTGCCAGCCGCCCGGCTTACCTGATTATTGGGGTGGACAGCTATGACGAGCTGTTCAACGATATGAAGGACTCCGAGCAGGCGCACGAGCTGGAGGCCATCAACACCCTGCTGGAAGAATACATCGGCCGCACGACCGGTTTCTTGCGCAAGGTGTCCAACAGCCGCTATATTGCGGTGGTGGAAGAGCGGGATATCCGCTGGATGATGGAAGAACGCTTTGATATTCTGGATAAAGTGCGTGCGTTGCACCCCGGCGGAATGTTTACCCTTTCCATCGGCGTAGGCCACGGCGGCGCTACTATGCAGGAATGCCAGGAGATGGCTCGCGAAAGCATTGATATTGCCTTGGGCCGCGGCGGCGACCAGGCTGCCGTGAAAACAGTCGATGGCTTTGAGTTCTTCGGCGGCATTTCCCATGGTGTCGAAAAGCGCAGCCATGTGCGCAGCCGCATCATTGCCAACGCCCTGGCAGACCAGATCCGCCAGAGCGACAGCGTCATTATCATGGGCCACCGCCAGAGCGATTTGGATGCCATCGGCTCCGCCATCGGTTTGCTGCGCATGTGCAAAATGTGCGATGTGCCTTCGGTCATCGCGGTGCGCAGCAAGGCAACGCTGGCGGGCCAGCTGCTGGATGTGTTCAACAAAGCAGGGGAGGACCACAACTTTATTGAGCCGGAAGAAACCTATAAGCTCATCACCCCCAAAACCCTGCTGATCGTAACCGATACATACCAAAAGCGCCTGCTGGAAGACCAAAAGATTTACGAAAAATGCAGCCGCGTGGTTGTTATCGACCATCACCGCATGGCGGTAGGGCATATTGATAACCCGATCCTTTTGTATCATGAACCCTTTGCTTCCAGCGCCAGCGAGCTGGTGTGTGAACTGCTGCAATTCATGCCCGCCCAAAACAACATCACTCAGTTGGAAGCCCAGGCGCTGCTGTCTGGCATCATGCTGGATACCCGCAGTTTTGCGCTGCATGTCGGCGTGCGTACCTTTGAGGCTGCCGCCTGGCTGCGCAGCCGCGGGGCCGAAACCGCCGCGACCAAGCGCCTGTTCAATATTTCCAAAGAAGAATACGAAGCCCGCGCCGCTATTGTGGAGGGCGCTTACCTCTACAAAGGCTGCGCTATCGCCACTTCGGATGAGCTTGACCCCGCCATGAGTGTGGTTCTGCCCATGGCAGCCAATGACCTGCTGACCATCAACGGCGTGGATGCCAGTTTTGTGGCAATCGCCAAAAACGGCGGTGTCAACATCTCCGCCCGCAGCATGGGTGCGCTGAACGTACAGGTCATTCTGGAGCCCTTGGGCGGCGGCGGCCACCTGACGATGGCCGGTGCCCAGCTGCGTGATTGTACCGTAAAGGAAGCCGAAGCCCGCATCCGCGCGCAGATCGACGAATACCGCGCCAACCAGGAATGCCAGGAAGAACTGGTGGGTGCAGTTTAACAAATTAAATTATCAGCGAATCCCTGCCAATGGCAGAAAATTATATCAATTACTACATAGAGAGGGGAACCACCACGATGAAAGTTATTCTCAAACAGGATGTCAAGAGCATTGGTAAAAAGGATGAAATCCATGAAGTGTCGGACGGTTACGCCCGCAACTTCCTGTTCCCGCGCGGTCTGGCTGCAGTGGCCGATGCTGACGCTGTGAACACCGCCCGCACCAAGAGCGAAGCCAAAGCCCACCATGAAGCCGAAGCTAAGGCTGCTGCTGAAGAACTGGCTGCCAAGATCAAGGGCCAGATCGTTTCTGTCAAGGTCAAGGGGGGCGCTTCCGGCAAGCTGCATGGCAAAGTGACCGCAAAGGAAGTTGCCGAACAGTTGTACAAGCTGACCGGCACCGAAATCGACAAGAAAAAAATCGAAATGCCCGCCAGCATCAAGGAGTTTGGCAGTTATGATGCCAAAGTCCGCCTGCATGTGGGTGTTGTGGCCGCGTTCAAGGTCAAGGTCGAGGAGGCTCCGCTGTAATTGGCAGGGGGTCTTGTAATTACATTCCAACAAAAACGGCAGGGAGGTGCCTGAATGGCAAACAATGAATTAAGCTTGTCCAGCCTGGGCATTCAGCTGCCGTATAACATGCAGGCGGAACAAAGCGTGCTTGGCGCAGCGCTGATGGATGAAACCATCCTGAACCGCCTGATCACCGAGATGGACCCCGATATGTTCTATTCGGAGCAGAACCGGGCCGTCTATGAGGAAATGCGCCGCCTGTTCAGCGAAAGCGAAGCGGTGGACGTTATCACTCTGGTGGACTCTCTGGCTCAGAACGGTGTGTTCAAGGGCGCAGATGATGCCAAAGTGTACATTACCCGCATTGCGGAAACCGTCCCGGCGATTTCCAACGTCGATTCTTACATCAAGATCGTCAAGGAAAAATATCAAACCCGCCGTCTGATCGAAGCAGCCCGCGATATCCTGCAGCAGTCCAGCGAGGAATCCGATTCTGACCTGCTGCTGGAAAGCGCCGAGCAAAAGCTGTACGATATCCGCAACGGCCAGGACCGCTCCGGCGTTAAAACCATTCAGGAGTCTATCCTGGAAGTTATTGATACCATGCAAAAGCTGTCCGGTGCGGACCGCGATAAATTTGCCGGTATCCCCACAGGCTTCAACTATCTGGATAATATCCTGACCGGCCTTGGCCGTTCGGACCTGATTATTCTGGCGGCCCGCCCCGGTATGGGCAAAACCAGTTTTGCGCTGAACATTGCTACCAATGTGGCCCGCCTGCAAAAGATACCGACCGTCATTTTCAGCTTGGAAATGACCTGCGAACAGCTGACCGACCGCATCCTTTCCAGCACCGCAGGCATTGACAGCCAGGCATTCCGCACCGGCCGCCTGAACAACTCCGACTGGAACGACTTTGCCAATGCAACGTCACTGTTGTATAACGTTCCCATTTACATGGATGATTCCTCCGGTATTTCGGTGCCGGAAATCAAGGCAAAAATCCGCCAGATCAACCAGGACCCCAAACGGGATAAGATCGGTCTGGTCATTATCGACTATTTGCAGTTGATGCAGTCCGCCAAGCGCACCGAAAGCCGCGTGCAGGAAATCAGCGATATCACCCGGAACCTGAAAATTATGGCCAAGGAACTGAACGTTCCTGTCATTGCGCTGTCCCAGCTTTCCCGTGCTGCCGAAAAAACAGCGGGTCGCTCGGACCACCGCCCCCAGCTTTCAGACCTGCGTGATTCCGGCTCCATCGAACAGGATGCGGACGTGGTGCTCTTCCTGTACCGCGCTGCCTATTACAATTCCCAGAACGGCGAAACCGAACAGGCGAACGAAAACGAAGCCGAATGTATCGTGGCCAAAAACCGCCATGGCGAAACCAGTGTGGTCCGCCTTGGCTGGGATGGCGCCCATACCCGGTTCAGCAATCTGGACGAGATCCATGAACAGTACTGACGCAGACAATTCATTGCAAAACCCAGTAAACACGATGGAACAAACCTTGCTGGCCTATTGCCGCCGGCAGGGTTTGTTTCGGTTGGGGGACCGTGTTATCGTTGCCTGCTCCGGCGGGGCGGATTCGATGGCGCTGCTCTGTTTTCTGCTGCGCTGCAAAGCGGAACTTGGCATCACTGTCATGGCGGCCCATGTGGACCACGGAATCCGGGGCGAAGCTGCCCATGCGGATGCCCGCTTTGTGGCGGAGTTCTGCCGCACGCATCATGTGCCGTTCTTTTTGTACGATGCCGCTGCCAGCGGGGTGCAGATTCCCCCAAACCCCAGCGAGAACTGGGCGCGCAGCCTGCGCTATACCTGGTTTGATGCGCTGGCCGCACAGCAGCATGCCTGCATTGCCACAGCGCATACGTTATCTGACCAGGCGGAAACGGTGTTGTTCCGCATGGCGCGCGGTACCGGCCTGCACGGCATGGCGGGTATTCCGGCGGTACGGGGCGTATACCGCCGTCCATTTTTGTGCCTGACAAGGAGCGATACCACGGCATACTGCGCCGCCCTTGGGCAACACTATGTTCAGGACGAAAGCAATTTCAGCGATGCCTATGCCCGCAACCGTATCCGCCATTATGCTGTTCCGGCGCTGCAAACCATCAATCCGGCGGCAGAGCGGGCCGTGGGGCGGCTGTGCAACCAGCTGCAGGAGCTGAACATCTGGCTGGAAAACCTGGCCGAAAAACTGCTGGCGCAGGCTGCCTGCGGGGGCGGGTACAGCATCCCGATTCTTGCCGCGGCGGATGCCCCGGTGCTGGCTGCTGCCCTGCGCATGCTGGCAGCCCGTGCGCGTGACCCTGAAGAAAAATATGTGCAGGCTCTTGCGGCCATTGTTCGGCAGGGCAGCGGTGCGGTACAGCTGACGCCGGATGCCTGCTGGACCGCGGCGAACGGCATTTTGTACTGCCGCTCAGTGCTAAAAATGCAGCCGGAAGCCATTCCCGCGCCGCACCAGCTGCTAAAAACCGGCGTTTACTGCCTGCCAGGGGGCTATGAGCTGGAGATTCAACAACTAAATTATGAAGTTTTTTTGAAAAATCCATCATTTTTGAAAAAAGACTACACCTATTGTGCAGATTATGCTAAAATAAATAAGAATATTTTTGTGAGGACCCGCCAACCCGGCGATACGTTCCGCCCGGCGGGACGTCACGTTGGCAAAACGCTCAAAAAATATCTGAATGAGGCAAAAGTTCCTGTGGCTGAACGGACGCTGATGCCGCTGCTGGCCTGCGGTAGCCAGGTGCTTTGGCTGTGGGGGGCAGGCTTTGCGGACGGTTTGTCCCCGGATGATGGGACAAAGCAGATCCTGTTGATTCGGCAAAGCCGCCAGCCTGCGGCCCCGGAACAGGGACAAGATCATAATATTGGAGGAACAGATCATGCATGATATGAACAATGATATCGCCAAGGTTTTGATTTCGGAAGAGCAGCTGCAGGCCAAGGTGGCTGAATTGGGGGCACAGATCAGCCGCGATTACGTGGGCAAAGATTTGTTGCTGGTGTCTATCCTGAAAGGCTCCGTGGTGTTCATGGCCGATTTGATGCGCGCCATCACGGAACCCTGCAGCATTGACTTTATGGTGGTTTCCAGCTATGGCGGTGCCAACACCACTTCTACGGGCCTTGTCAAGATCGTCAAGGACCTGGATCAGGATCTTTCCGGCAAGGATGTTCTGATCGTGGAGGATATTCTGGATACTGGTGTCACGTTGTCTCACTTGGTGCCCATGCTGAAATTGCGCCGCCCCAACAGCGTGCGCCTGTGCACCATCCTCAGCAAGCCCAGCCGCCGCAAGGTGGATATTGAGCCGGACTACTGCGGTTTTGAAGTGCCCGATGAATTTGTTGTGGGCTATGGCCTTGACTATGACGAAAAGTACCGCAACCTGCCGTATGTCGGCGTGTTAAAACCGGAAGTATATTCCAAATAAAATTCTGTCTTGGCAGAATAACCAATCGCCCGCCGTTTTGGCGGATTTTGACAGGGAGTTGATTTTTTGCAGCACAAACCGCGTTTCAGCGGCATTATCATTGCCGCTGTCCTGATGGTGGCAGCACTCGTGATGATCTCCAGCTATTCCAGCCTGTTTGCCTCCAGCAAGAGCACCATGATGTTGTCCGAAGCCATGGGGTACTTTGAATCCAATCAGGTCACCTACTTTAACCTGGACCTGAACACCGGCGTTATCGAGATGAGCGTGAAAGAAGGTGAACATCCGCTGCCGGAATCCGGCACGTCCAGCGAAACATCCAACGGCCTGCTTGCAAAAATTTACGGCGATGACACCGATGCTTACGCCCCCAAGAACGGCGGGGCAGCGGTCATTACCTACAAGCTGCCATATCCTTCTTATTTCCTGCAATTCTACCTCAAGGATTATATCGACCAGTATAATGCAGCCAACCCGGATGCGCCCATGCAGTACGATATGGTCGCCGTTAAGACCAACGTGCCCTGGTTTGAAATCATCCTGTACGCCTTTATGATCGGCAGCGTGGTGCTGCTCTTCATGTCCATGTACCGCGGCGGTGCCGGTGGCGGCGGCCTGATGAATGTTGGCCGTGCCAAGGTCAAGGACCAGCAGGAAGGCCAGCGCAAGGCAACCTTTGCCGATGTTGCCGGTGCGGATGAAGAAAAGGCTGAACTCCAGGAAGTGGTTCAGTTCCTGAAAGCACCGGAAAAGTTCAACTCCCTGGGGGCGCGCATTCCCCACGGCGTTCTGCTTGTCGGCCCTCCGGGCACCGGCAAAACGCTGCTGGCCCGTGCCTGTGCGGGCGAGGCCGGCGTTCCGTTCTATGCCATCTCCGGTTCCGACTTTGTGGAAATGTATGTCGGTGTCGGCGCATCCCGTGTGCGCGATCTGTTTGAAAAAGCCAAAAAGACAATGCCCTCCATCATCTTTATTGATGAGATCGATGCCGTGGGCCGTCAGCGTGGTGCCGGCCTTGGCGGCGGGCATGACGAGCGCGAGCAGACCCTGAACCAGCTGCTGGTTGAGATGGACGGCTTTGACGCCAACGACGGCGTTATCGTGATGGCTGCCACCAACCGCGCCGATATTCTGGATAAGGCGCTGCTGCGTCCCGGCCGTTTTGACCGTCAGGTTTATGTTGGTCTGCCGGATGTGAAGGGCCGCGAGGAGATTCTGCGCGTTCACACCAAGAACAAGCCCCTTGGCCCCGATGTCAGCCTGAAAACCATCGCCAAGTCCACCGCGGGCTTCTCCGGTGCCGACCTGGAAAACCTTGTCAACGAAGCCGCCCTGCTGGCTGCGCGCAAGGGCAAAAAGGCCATCACCGAACCCGAAATCGAGGAAGCTTCCATCAAGGTTGTGGCTGGCCCCGAAAAGAAGAGCCGCGTTGTGACCGATGCCGAAAAGCGCCTGACCTCTTACCACGAGGCCGGCCATGCCATTACCGGCTATTTCTGCAAAACGCATGATCCCGTGCACCAGATCAGCATTATCCCGCGTGGTTCGGCAGGCGGCTTTACCATGTATCTGCCGGAAAAAGACCCCAGCTATGTGACCAAGACCGCCATGAACGAGAACATTGTCTGCCTGTTGGGCGGCCGTGTGGCGGAGCAGCTGGTGCTGGATGATATCTCCACCGGTGCTTCCAACGACCTGCAGCGTGCCACGGATACCGCCCGCGCCATGGTGACCCGCTATGGCTTCTCGGAGCGCATGGGCCCGGTGGTTTATGGCACCGACCCTGGCGAAACCTTCCTTGGCCGAGACTTTGGCCAGGGCAAGGGCTATTCCGAAAATACGGCGTCCGAAATTGATAATGAGATCCGTGATATTATGGATGAATCTTACGAGACGGCCCGCCGCATTTTGACCGAGCACATGACTGAGCTGCACCGTGTGGCCGGTGTGCTGATGGAACGCGAAAAGATCAGCGGCGAAGAGTTTGACGCCCTGATGAAAGGCGAAAACCTGGCACCCTTTGGGCTGGATACCCCCGCGCCTGCCGCAGCCCCTGCATCGGCAGAGCAGCCCGCCGCGCCGGAACAGCCCTCCGAACCGTCTGATGAAAATTGAGGCAAGGTGAAACACAATGGATCAAAATTTTTCCCTGATGGCGCAATCCCGTGCCAATTATTACACTGCCGGCAGCCCGGTCCAGTTTGTCCGTGTTGAGCTGCTGAAAGGGGATGTCACGGGTGAAGTTGCGGTCTGCCTGACCTTTAAGAATGTTGGCACAGAACCGCTGACCGGCTTTATCATCCACTTCAAGTGCAAAGATGCTTCTGGTCAGATCCTGTGCGAGGATGATTTCTATTATGAGCAGCTCAATGTGCAGCCCGGCGAACTGTTTGGTGCCGATGACGCTGTGTTTGTCAGCGATACGCCGGTTTCCAGCGTGGAAATTGAGCAGGACCGTGCTTTCCTGAACGGCCGCGGCGTGGATCTGCGTAATTATAAGCGTGTCCGCCTGCAGGCCCCCCGTGTGCTGCCTGGCTCTATTGCCCGCACACTTCAGACCCGCACCAACAATAAGATGCTGACCTGCGTCCCGCAGGATACCGAAAACGGCTGGTTCTGCGCCTGCGGTGCGTTCCACCCCAACGAGGAAGCTGTTTCCGTCTGCAGCGAGTGCGGCGGCGACCGCGCTTACATCAAGGCAACCCTGACCCGCATCCTGGAGGAAGCCCGGCAGGCCGCCGAACAGCAGCAGCGCGAAATCAACGCCGTGGCCAATGGCGTTGACCCCGCAGCAGCCCAGGCAGCCCAGGCCGCTGCCACCGCCGCCGCGGCTCAGGCAGCCATCAGCCAGGAGCCCACCGCACAGTTCACCCCGCCCGCCCCGGCCCAGGAACCGGAAGAAGAGGACGAGGACGACGAAGCAACCAACGCCGAAATGGACCGCGTGCGCCGCTATGTCCCCAAAGGCCATCTGTTTGCCGATGAAGAGGATGAAGAGGACGAGCATACCCGCATGTTCGATGATGAGGAAGAGGAAAGCGACGGTGACGAAGAATCCCGCCGTGGCCGTTATGCGGACGATGACGAGGAGAGCGAGGACGATGTAATGGCCGAGCGTATCATCCATTGGGCACCGCCCATCACCGCAGTGGTCTGTGCGCTCATCATTGCTGTGTCGCTGATCTACCACTTTGTCATCGCCTGATCGCCTGCTGTTTATCGGCAAAGGCGGGCTGACCCGCTGATATTTATCCGGGCAGGATAAAGCAAAATAAACCAAAACCAGCCGCCGGGCAGGGGAAAATCCCTGAAGCCGGCGGCTGGTTTTCTATTTGTTCTATTCCGTGTCTGTGCTTATTGCTGCCATCAGGAATATAGGGCAATACCGCATAATTCTAAGTGCCGATACGGCGAGCGAGGTACGGCAGATGCTAAGCCAAAAGCGCAGATAATACTGGATGCTGCAAAGGTGAGCGCCGCCAGTGGCGGAAACAGCGAACCGAAGCAGGGGCAGCGGTCGCAGAGTGCGAGGGGCTTTTGCCCCCGAAGCACGATGCGGGTACCGCAACCCGACATTATCGAGCATTTTGGCAACGCAGATGCCGTGCCGCAGCCGCCGGAGCGGTGCTTAAGCCGTAAGGCGGGAATTGTGCGGTGTTGCTATAGGGAAATGTGGTTAGAGCTTGTGATTAAATTTGCAAGGCAGCAATCATAAAGCAGTAAAAGCATGCAGGATGCGAAAAATCAATCCCCTGGCGCATAACGCTTATTTCAGCGTTCCATCCAGTACCTGCTGGTAATACCATGGCTTGGGTGCGCGGAACACCTTGCCAGCCAAAGCGGCAAACTGTGGGTCGCTGATCTTTTTGGGGAACGCCAGCTCCCAGGCGCACAGAGCCTGATATTTCAGCTTCAGCTCCCGGTTGGCGGCATTGTTGCCATACTTGGAATCGCCCAAAATCGGGCAGCCAATGCTGGCCAGATGAGCGCGGATCTGGTGGGTGCGGCCCGTTACCAGCTCCACCCGTAATAGCGCCAAACGTCCGCTGACGGCAATGGTATCATATGCGGTAATGATCTCTTTTGCACCGGATTTCGGCTCGTCCAGAATACGCACAATGCCATGCACAGAATCTTTCGTTAAAAAGCTGTGCAGCGTGGCAGCGGGTGGTACCGGGCGGCCAAAGGTTACGCACAGGTAAGTTTTGCGAATCAACCGCTCTTTGATGGCGTTTACCAAAAATTCTTCCGCCGCCGCAGTCTTTGCCAGCAGCACAAGGCCGCTGGTGCCGGTGTCCAGCCGGTGGCACAGGCGCGGCTCATGGGCGGCGTCCCACCGCTTTTCCTCATACAGGCGGCGCAGTACGCGGTTCAGCAGGGTATCAGATTCGTCGCCATCCACCGGGATACCCGCGGGCTTGTTGGCCACGATCAAATCATCGTTTTCATAAATAAATTCCGCCGGGGCGCGTGCCTGCAAAAACTCCGGCCCCTCCTGGGAGGTCAATCCAAGCTGGTCGTCCAGCAGGTAAACGCGGATCACATCGCCGTTCTGCACACGGGTGGCAAGGGGCTGCTTTTTGCCGTTCAGCTTAATTTTGTTTTCCCGCAGCGCCTTGTTCAGCCGCCCCAGCCCCAGGGCAGGGAACTGCTCCATCAGGTATTTGTCCAGCCGCACGGGCAAAAGGCTTTTTACATGTAGTTCCTGCATTATTTACTCTCCAATTCTTTATCCCACAAAACGGTCGCGTCCGGGATATCCAGTGTCACCATCAGCCAGCCTGCATCGTGGTCGTCAATCGTTTTAATTGTGTATTCTTTCCCATCGGCGCACAGCACACTGGCATGTTCCAGCTTGCGGCGCACAAAGGGGGAATCTGCAAAGCATACCGTCTGTTTCGTTTCGTCCAGCACACCGCGGTTCCACAGGGCGTCAGTGTAATCCGCAAGGCGCAGGGGATAATTTTCGTCATAGGGGGTGCACAGCGCATCAAAGTTCTGCCCCTGCAGCCCCGGCGCAATCACATACCAGCTGCATGTGCCGTCCGTACTTGTTACCCTGCCGCACCAGGCATTGTCCTTCACAGGTTCCACGGCCGGCAAAAAGGCACCTTCCTCTGCAAACAGGTACAACGTATCCTCCCGCACGGTTCCTGCAGCAAGCTCCGCCAGCAGCGTTTCCCGTTGGGCGGCCAGTGCCGTTTCATCATAGCGGGCGGCAAACGGGTCGTTGGTCGTCATGCCGTTGTCCGCGGCAAACAGGGCTAGATGCAACGCGTCATCTTGAATTTCATCCATCGAGACAAGCGCCGTATACTGCTGCGCTGCCTGCCAGAAATCGCTCTCCATCTCGGTGGGGAACGCATCGGTCTGCATGGCCTGCAGCATTGCCGCGCTGCGCTGCACCATGCCGGGGCTTACATCCCAAGCCTGTACCACAGCCAGCAGGGCAGCACCCGCCAGCAGCCCGCGGCCTTTCAGCCGGGCAAGGCCCACAAGGGTTAGCAACATCAGCAGGTAATAGATTGGCCAGAACAGCCGCCCACTGGAACGGAAGGTGGAAAAAAGTTTGATCAGCGAAGCGGGCAGCGGCAGCGTGGCAAGCGTTGCGCCGTTTGCGGTAATCACATTGCTGATGGCAAACACCGTTAAAACCGCGCAGCAGCAGGCCAATGCCCAGTGGCGGCGCAGCATGCCGCCCAATTGCCGCCGCAGCAAAACCACCGCAATGGGCAGGGCAATCAGCACGCCCAGCCCCAGGTAGGCAAAGGCATCATAATTGCCGTAAACCTGGTTCTGTGCGGGCAGCACCCGGCTGTACAGCACGCCGTTTACCCCCACAGGGTTCCACAGCGCATTCAGGTTCATGCAGAAATAGCCGTACAATGCCTGCCCGCCGCTGGAAGCACTGCCGTACAGCAGCCCCAGTGCCCAGCCCAGCAGTGCCGTGCCGCCAAAGTTGGCGGCAAGGTACAGGCCGGGCCCCGCAAGCTGGCGGTTGTGCAGTGCATATTCCAGCAGCAGCGCCAGCGTGATGGCATAAGTCATCGGTAGAAAGTAGGGGTGGATGCCTACCGCCAGCGCGTTCAGCGCAAACAGTCCGCGGGAGGCATACTGCCCTTTGCGCCGTGCAGCAAAATAAAAATAGAGTGCAGCCAGCACAAAAAACTGTGCTCCCAGCGAGGTATGCCGGAACACACGCTCAAACAAAATCGGGCTGGTAACAAACAGCAGGTCCGCCGCAAGCGGTGCCGCGCACCCTGGCAGAAACAGCCCTGCCAGCAGCGCACCAAACCCGCCCTGCAACGCAAAGCAGACCAGCGTGAACCACCCCATATACTGGAACGTTCCGCCCACAAGGTTGGCAACCGGCTTTAACAGGGCAGCCACCAGCGGGATAGAGTCGGTATAAGCAACGCTCAGCCCATCCGGGTAGTTGATGCCGCGGGCAATGCAAAGCGGCCAGCCAGCGGAGCTTTGGCGGTAAAACAGCCACCCGGCATAATGCTGCTGGATGTCCTTTTCAATATATCCACCGCGGCAAAAGGCATCGTTGGTTACATCCAGTGTGCTGACCTCGAACACCAGCACAAACACCAGTACCCCCAGCAGGGCACCGCCGAGGAACAACCGCCCATTGCGGGTAAGTTTTGGTAAAGTTGAATTTTTTGCCAGTAGTAACACATCCTTTGGGGCAAAGAAATAAAATTTGAAAGCTGATATAAGCTAAGGCAATACCGCATAATTCTAAGTGCCGATACGGCGAGCGAGGTGCGGCAG
>ENA-ORVG01001639-ORVG01001639.1-human-gut-metagenome-genome-assembly--contig:-NODE-1639-length-25258-cov-31.785740_pt1 | contig 25258 bp, 17 predicted proteins | sample MGYA00242091_ERZ509233 | MGnify/ENA primary metagenome ERZ509233 (study PRJEB26280, sample SAMEA2338840) | human gut metagenome | biome: human gut; feature: human-associated habitat; material: faeces... | reverse complement strand
AAAGGCGGGGCGGACAAACCGAACCGACACGAACAGGAGGAGAAAAGCCAATGAAGAAACGAATACTTAGCATCCTGCTGCTGTGCTGCATGGTGCTGACCATGCTTCCGACAACAGTATTGGCAGCGGACGGGCCGATGGATACCATACCAAAGTACGACGTGAGCATTGACGTGTACAACCGGACATCGGACATATCCATTAAGGACAGTAGGAGCTACTATATCTACTCGTCCGTTCCCGATAAGCTCAGGGACACATGGGCATGGGATAAGAAGATATTCATCAAGGGAGATAAAACCGCGCCGCACGTATTTATTGACGGCGTAAATATTAAAATGAGTCCCAGCTCCAAGGGGCCGGCCATCGAGCTGAACAAAAAGGCTTCGGCGTATCTCTATTTCATCGGCAAGGACAGCACTCTGGAAGGCGCTGACGGCCGCGCGGCGATCCAGAAAAACCGCAGCGAGGGGCAGCTGTATGTGCTGGCGCGCACCGGCACCACGGTGACCTGCAAGGGCGGCTACAGAGCGGCGGGCATCGGAGGGAGCTGGGCGATCCGCAATATCGGGGACCATATGTTTAACATGGATATGTACGGCCACGGCGTCAATATGCACTTTGGCTCTCAGAGCAATCCCGACTACTGGGGCGGCACCATCAATGCCACCGGCGGCGAGTACGGCGCGGGCATAGGAGCCGGCAGCTGGGGACACTCTGGATACTCTGGAAACGCCATCCATGGAGGCGCCGGAGAGCGGCTGTACTTCTACTCCGGCACGGTAAACGCCAGCGGCGGCAGGCTTGCGGCCGGAATTGGCGGAGGCTTTCAGGGGCGCGGCAGCCATATCTATATCTATGGCGGCAATATCGACGCGCAAGGCGGGGCAACCGGCGCGGGCATCGGCGGCGGCAGCTGGACGACGAGACAGGACATGGACGGAATCAACGCGGCGAGCGATATCGTCATCTCCGGCGGACGGGTAAGCGCCCGCGGCCAATACAACTGCGCGGGCATCGGCGGAGGTCAGTATGTTCCCGCTCATGACATCACCATCACCGGCGGCCATGTGTCGGCGACAGGACACTACGGCGCGGCGATAGGCGGCGGCCGCTGGTGCCACGGAAAGAACATCACCATCACCGACGCTACCCTGAATCTGTCGACCAATTACCGCAGCAACGGCTCGGACGCGGCGGCTGTCGGCTACGGCGACATTGTTTACAAACCGGATGAGCTCGTGGCGGATCCGTCGATCGCGACGAACGATCAGATCCGGATCGGCTCATACAAGGGAAAGCTGGTGCAGCTGAAGCTGGAGGCGCGCGCCCTCAGCCGCGATGACGAATATTCTTACTTCTGGAACCTTTATGAAACCCTGATCCCTGATGAGAATGGGCTCATCGACATGCAGCTGCTGACACTTCCGTATGTACAAAACTACGGCTGGGCGATCAACGTGCTGGAAATGACAGTGATCGACGACCCCTGCAACGGAAATCACGACTTCGGCTGGGTAAACCGGCAGTCATGCCACATCTGGGCGTGCAGGAATAAGGATTGTCAGGCGCGCGACCCGGCGGCGGAGATGTCCAAGCAAAACGGAAAGCACATCCCCGGTGACTGGGGCGTGCAGGAGAAGCACTGTGCCGTGTGCGATCATTTGCTGGAAAAGGACACGGCAGCGCCGGTGCTGGAGGTTTTGAATGACGGCGAGAGCTACACCGTCGAGGATGTCATCGTTGGAAGACCGGGCGCGTATACCTTCACCGTGAGCGATCCAGCGAAGAGCGGCGAAGCGTCCTCCGGCGTCAAGTCCGTGACCATCAACGGTGTGGAGCAGGCAGTAGACTCTTTCTATTCTCTTCCCGCACCCGACGGCGGCAACAATGACGCGGGAGCGGAATATACCGTCGTCGCGACAGACAACGCGGGCAACACCGCCACGGCGACCGTGAAGATCTACCGGCGGCATCGAGTGAGAGTCGTAAGCCCGGATGAGCAGACGACATACGCCGAGGCAGAGCTGGCGCACAACGAGTATCTGGTGCTCACGATGAAGATGCCGGATGGTGCGGCGGTAAGAATGACCGACAAGGCAGATCATTCGGAAATTCCATATGACAAAGAAATGGGACGCTTCACGGTAGGGCTGATCGACAGAAGCCGGACGCTCGTGCTGGAGTATAACACGGAGTATCCGAAGGCCGAGCTTATTCTGGGGCGGAGTCAGTACTTCTTTGGATACAACGCGGATACAGCCGAACCGCACTATCTTGCGGATGTAAGCAAGAAAACGGATAAGAACGTCTATTCGGTGGCTGTACAGATCAAAGCGGATGTAATACCCAGCCACTACTTCAGCTCACCGGTATGCTACACGCAGGAGGAGCTGGCGGAGCTGGACAAGCAAGGAAAAATCGCATGGGAGAAATATCAGCATCCGGAGCCGGAACCGGGCGTCTGGATCGTCTATATTCCCACAGCCACCATAGACATCGCGGAGTATGACGCAAACGGCAGCTGGTATGTCTATGCAAAAGCCGAAAACCTCAAGGGAACGACCTATGTCTCCACGCCGAAGCTGATCGCCGACGTCGAAAAGCCGAAGGCCATCAATCTTTCTACCGGCAAGGAACTGGAGACGGATGGGGAATACTGGGGCGACCTGCGGTTCAGGGTAGAGGACGCGCTGCCCGTCAAGGTGTGGCACGAGAGATACCCGGGCGGGAATATTGAACTTATGACGCCGGATGAAGACGGCTGTTATACGATCCCGGCAGATTATGACGTGACCCTCCATCACGACATTTGCATCGAGGACGCCTGCGGGAACAAAACCTACTACAATGACATCGATATTTTGTGGAACTATCTGGAGGTTGTTCGGGAGAAGGACTATTGGGATGTGCAGCCTGCGCAGCCGATTCGTATTTCCAGGGAACAGGATCTGCAAGAGGAGCTCTCCAAGGTCAACATCGGGGTTTTTGCATCTGACGTCACCGGTTTTATCCCTGTCGATGTTTCGTGGGAGATCCCGGAGGACTATGATCCGCAGTCCCCGCGGGAGCAGACCTTTACCGTCCTCGGCACGGTGATTCTGGAAGGCACCGGAGCACGCTGCGTCTCGGGGCTTGATGTTGTCACGCGTCCGGGAGAGGAATGGAAGAAGAATTTCGCAATCAGCGTGACAGTGGAGGGCGCACCGCGCTACACGCTGACGATAGCGGATAGCGCAAACGGCAGTATAACGGTGGTAAATGCCACAGAAACCGCCGAGGACGGCAAGCCGCTGTTCTTTAAGGACGAGCTTGTTATGCTCTCCATCGCCCCCGACGAGGGCTATATGCTCAGCGCGCTGTCCGTTAACGGTATCCCCGCCACCGTTGCGGTTGGAGACGATACCTATACCTTCGCCCAGCCGGAGGAAAACGTCACCATAACCGCAACGTTTGAAAAGCGCAACGAGCATACCGTCACGTTTGACGCGAACGGCGGCTCCGAGCCTGAGGATCTGCCCGAGGAGGTCACCACCGCAATGCCCGCCAAGAAGGTATTGCACGGCAGCAAGTATTATCTGCCGGAGTGCGAGTTTATTGCGCCCGAAGGAAAGCAGTTCAAGGCATGGGAGATAAACGGTACGGAGTATCCGGTGAATGCCCCCGTGACCGTCAACGCTGACATCACAGTCAAGGCGCTGTGGGAGGACGCACCTCCCGCCCCTGCCGAGTATACCGTCAGATTCAATGCCAACGGTGGCGGCGGCACAATGGCAGATGTCACCGGTATTTCCGGCAGCTACACCCTGCCCGCCTGCGGTTTTACTGAACCGGAAGGCAAGCAATTCAAGGGCTGGTCAACCAGTGCCGACGGTTCGGTTATTTCCGGCACGACCTATGAAGTAAGCTTGGATACTACCTTCTATGCAATCTGGGAGAGTAAAGAGTATCCCATCATCGTAGCGGACGGCAAAGCGACAATCGGTGCAGGAAGCGAAATCAGTAAAGCGGCGCAAGGTACAACCATTACTCTGACCGCAAATGCGGCTCCTGACGGTAAGGTGTTTGATAAGTGGGTAGTAGAAAGCGGCAGCGCTGCTCTTGAAGATGCGAACAGTGAAACCACTACTTTCATAATGCCTGCGGAAGCAGTAAGCGTGAAGGCGACTTATAAGGGCGCTCCGCATACCCATACTTTCGATCAGGAAACCATAAAGGATGAAGCACTCAAATCGGCTGCCGATTGCACAAACGACGCAGTGTATTACAAGAGCTGCGCCTGCGGCGAAATCAGCACAACAGAAACCTTTACAGCTGCGGATACTGCTCTCGGACACGATTGGGCAACTGATTGGAATAAGGACGCAGACAATCACTGGAAGGAGTGCAGTCGCTGCCACGAGAAAAAAGATAATGCGGCGCACGATTACGGCGAGGACAACATCTGCGATACCTGCGGATATGACAAGACCGTACCGCATACGCACAACCTGACCCTCGTTCCCGCAAAGGCTCCTACTTGCACGGAGAAAGGCAACACAGCATATTACACCTGCGACGGCTGTGACAAGTGGTTTGAGGATGCAACCGGTGCATCCGAAATTACCGACAAGACAAGCGTAATCCTTGCGGCAACAGGTCATAGCGCTTCCGACTGGAAGTCCGATAATACCGATCACTGGAAAGAGTGCACCGTTGTCGGCTGCGGCGTGATCATCGAGGACAGCAAGGCGGCGCATACCGCCGGTGAATGGATTATCGACACCCCGGCAACAGCTACCACAAGCGGCTCAAAGCATAAGGAATGCACCGTCTGCGGTTATACGATGGCAACCGAAACTATCCCGGCAACCGGCGGCGGTGAGCATACTCACAGCTACGGCAGCGAGTGGAAGAACGATGCCGACAACCACTGGCATGAGTGCTCCTGCGGTGATAAGAAAGATACAGCAGCGCATACCGCCGGCGAATGGATCATCGACACCCCAGCAACTGCTACAACCGACGGCTCAAAGCATAAGGAATGCACCGTCTGCGGTTATACGATGACAATCGAAACTATCCCGGCAACCGGCGGCGGCGAGCATACTCACAGCTACGGCTCCGACTGGAAGAACGATGCTACGAACCACTGGCATGAGTGCTCTTGCGGAGATAAGGCCGATAAGGCGGCACACGACTTCAAGTGGGTTGTTGACAAGGAAGCGACCGCAACGCAAAAGGGCTCCAAGCATGAGGAGTGCAGGGTTTGCGGCTACAAGAAGGCGGCAGTTGAGATTCCGGCTACCGGAACACCGACTGAGCCGGGCAAGCCGACCGATTCGGATTCTCCGCAGACCGGTGACAACAGCAATATGATCCTCTGGATCGCACTGCTGTTTGTCAGCGGCGGCGTAGTAATCGGCATCACCGTTTACAGCAAAAAGAAGAAAGAAAACGCTGAATAAATCAGCTGCGAACCTTTGAGCAAAGGGCGGTGACGGACATTGCCGTCATCGCCCTTTCGCTTGGACTGGAGAAGAACCACATGATGCAGGATTATCAATCGAACCGCCCCGTCAGGCAGCAACCGCCGGGACGATTCCCGAACGAGTCAGATCGAACGGTAGAGAGAATCAGAAAAAGGAAGAAAAAACAGACGCAGCGCCGTATGGCGCTTTGCGGTGCGATCGCCGCACTGGCGGTAATCATCGTTGGCATTATACTGCTGGCAAAAGGCTGCTCCGGCGGCACGGACGCACTTGCAGGCACATGGGAGTTCGACGGAACGACCACCTATTCCTTTGACGGCAGCGGAAGCGGCGCAATGGAACTGCCCTCCATATCCTACGATTTCACCTATACCATCGACGGCAACAAGCTCATGATCGATTACGCCAACGAGTCGGTGCGGGATTCCGAATATGAATTTACCGTTGACGGAAATACCCTTACCTTGATCGGTGGCGAGGGCACGGTCGGCGGGACATACGAGCTGAAAAGAAGCTCAAAGAAATAAGGGCTTCCGCAAAAAACAACAGGAGTGACGCTATGGCAGAATCCAAGAGCAGACTGTTATACATATTGAAATACCTTTGGCAAAACACGGATGCCGAGCATTATGCAACAACGGCGGACATCCTCGCTTTTCTGAAGGGCAACGGCATTTCCTGCGACAGAAAAACAATACCGGGCGATATTGCGAAGCTCTGTGATATTGGCATTGATATTGAAGAAGAAAGAAGCCGTGAGAACCGCTATTCCCTGAGTAGTCATTTATTTACTCTGCCGGAGTTGAAACTGCTGATTGATGCGGTGGAATCGTCCAAATTCATCACGGTAAAGAAAAGCGCGGAGCTGATCGAAAAGCTGTCGCAGATGACCAGCATCCATCAGGCGGCGGAGCTGAAAAGCAATCTGTATGTTTCCGAGAGAGTAAAACCGCTGAACGAGCAGATTTACTATTTGGTAGATAATATCAATACGGCAATCAACCGAGGGAAGCAGATTTCGTTCCGGTACTTTCACTACGACCAACATCGAAAAGAAGTCCCCAATAACGATGGAAAGCGATATTTCTTCTCCCCCTACTGTTTGGTATGGAACGAGGATCATTACTATGCCATCGGTTACAGCGAAAAGCACCGAAAGCTCGGCACCTTCCGGGTGGATCGGATGAAGGAGGTGGAAATCCTTTCCGCCGACGCCGCAGCGAAGCCCGCCGATTTCAACCTGCCGGAATTTACCCGCCGTGTGTTCGATATGTACGACGGTGAAACCAAAAAGGTTACGCTGGTCTGCAAAAACGATCTGATGAATTATATCGTAGACCGCTTCGGTGATGAGGTAGATACCGTTCCGGGTGACTGCGGACACTTTAGGGCTGTGGCGGAGGTTTCCGTCAGTCAGACTTTTTTCGCATGGGTGTTTCAGTTCAACGGAGATATACGGATCACAGCTCCCGAAGAGGTTGTTTTGCAATATGGGGAAATGCTCAAAAATGCTTTGCAGACATAGGCTGTGCCGCTGTTCGGAAAATGAGATGGGTGCAAAAACGCCCAACTCATTTTCACTTATTCCAGAAGCATTGACTGCAAACAAGTGTTCGGATATAATATACTTACGGTATTCGCAAAAGAGCGAACCGCGAAAGGAGCTGCCATATGAACAGGGAAAAGACCTTCGGGGACTTTCTGATCGCAAAGCGTATGGAACGGGAAATGTCCGCACGGCAGCTTGCCATTAAACTGGACTACTCCGCCGTGTATATCTGTGACATTGAAAAGAACCGCAGACCCGTTCCCGATGAAATTCTGGAAAAGCTGCCCTCCCTGCTTCTGCTTTCGGAAGCGGAAACGGAGGAAATGTACGACCTTGCCGCAAGATCGCGGCATACGGTGAGCGCAGACCTGCCCGAATACATCATGGAAAAGGACATCGTTCGTGCTGCGCTCAGAACAGCCAAAAAGCATAATGTAACGGATAAGCAATGGGAAGATTTTATCCGCCGCATTACAAAAGAGTCTGACTAATCTTTCGGACAGAAAGGACGCAGTAGTGGCAACAGTATTCTATCGACCGCAGGCGCTTGAAACGATTGCCCGCCGTACATTAAATGAATATGATCCAATGTACCTGAACGGCAGCCCCCGTGCAGTGCCGATTGAAACAATCATCGAAAAGACTTTCAGATTAAGAATCGAATACCAATATCTAACCAATGATGCCCGTGAACTTGGCAGAATGATTTACGATAGCGGCATCACCACCTACTATGACCGTGACAGAGGCGACTACGCCCTGATGCGCGTAGAGGGCGGCACCATGCTGATCGAAGCGTCGCTTCTTGAAGATGAACGCTGCTACGGCAGACTGCGCTTTACGCTGGCGCACGAGCTGGCACATCACATCATTCATAAACGCATCTTCAGCGGAACAGGCGTTGCCGCCGCTTTGTATAACCACGATGCCGATGAGGACGCCACGGAATGGCAGGCAAATTACCTTGCCAAAGCCATCCTGATGCCAAACGGACAGGTCAAACGCTGCTTTTACGCACTCCGACCCGTGTGCCGGTCAAAGAGCGAGTATGTCTGCAAAATGGCGGAAATCTTTGAGGTGTCCAAACAGGCAATGGAGATACGCCTGAAGGAGTTTGCCCTGATATGAAAATCCTGCGGGATTTTTTTACCCTTAATATTCGCAAGATTGCGAATATTATACAGAAAGAACGAGGTGACTGAGGATTGAAAAAAGGATGGAAAACCTACCCGATGTTCTGCCCGAACTGCGGAGCAATAAACCACGGACACAAAAGCGAAGATGAGAAGATCCGCTATGAGTGCAGAAAATGCACCGTAAAGTTTGTCCGGGTACCGAAAGGCAGGCGGCACGACACGATTGAGCTGTTCGCCGCACAGGGGCAAGAGGCTCTGATGTAGGAGCGATACAAAACTGAATACGGCGTAACGACGGTAAGGTCGGGCTGAAACAGAGCCGCACTAAATCCTTATCAGGTCACACGCTTTGAATACTTCGGTGTGTTAAGCCAGACTTGCTGACAGCAGACATGAGAGGCCGCCGACAAGACAGATAGCCACAGGCTAATTCTGTCTTGCCGGTGGCTTCTTTTTTCGGCAAGGACAACCGAGCAGGAGCTTCCGGCAGAGAAATCTCTGAAAGGAAGCTCTTTTTATGTTGAAGAACTGGCTCTGCTACATAGCGAAATACCCGTGATCTCCGAATTTTGAGTTCAACCAAAAATTCAAAATTCAAAGGAGATTACGAAAATGACTGACAACACATTAAATCTTGACGCCCTGACAGAAGCATTTAAGGCTGACTGCAAGGTGATCAGGCTGAAATACGAATACCCCGGCTACACGGGTACAGAGAAGTATGCCATTATTTCCGACTTGAGTTACGAGCAGATTGTTGAAAAACACGCTCCTGTCGTAAAGCAGTATATTCCTTTCCTGCTGCTCAGCAAGGCTGCGGGCGAGGTCTTTGCAGAGTTTAAGCGCAACGAGGACAAGTTCTTCAAGCGGATGCAGCGGGATGACAGCTATGGATTTGATGACGGTACAACGGAGCTGTATAACGCCGGAATCTGTGTTCCCGACTTTACAGGGGAACTGTTTGAGGAAGAGAAAGACAGCCGCATAGTTTGGGCGGCGTTTGCCCGTCTTACGCCCACGCAGAAGAAATATGTAAGACAGCACCTTTTCGGAGGTAAAACCTTCACACGGATAGCCAAGGACGAAGGGAAATCCATCAAGACCGTGCAGGAGGCTTACATAGCTGCGATAAAAAAGATGAAAAAGTTTTTGAAAACACCCTCAAATTTGGACTCCTAATTCAGAGTAAGTGAAGGGGTTGTTTCGGAACGGTCGGAAAACACCTTTCAAAATAAAGAAATGAGAGGTTTTACATTATGGAAAACAAAAACATCAGCAAGGTCAAGCGCGGCGAAATCTATCTCTACGACTTCGGCACAAACGAAGGCTCCATTCAGAACGGGCTGCGTCCCGCCTTGGTCGTTCAGTGCGACGAGGGAAATAAGGCAAGCTGCACTACGGTAATCGCGGCAATGACCACGGTAATCAAGAAGCGGTATCTCCCGTCCCACATCATCTTGGGCGACCGCTTCGGGCTGAAAGAGCCGTCAATGGTGATGCTGGAGCAGCTCCGAACGGTCAACCAAGCCGACCTCTTGGAGTACATCGGCAGGATTGACGACGAGCATTGCATGAAGAAAATCAATATCGGTGTCAAAAAGGCGCTGGGGCTTTGGGTGGATAAGCCCTATCGCAAGCCTGCCGATATGCGCTGCCTGTGCGTGAAATGCTTGGAGAGTTACAAGAACAGCCCGAACTACATCGTAAAGCGGCTTGATCCCTTTGCGAAAGCCAAGGACAAATGCGATAAGTGTCAGAGCTACGGCTATGACTATCTTGTGATTGAAAGAAGCAAGGAGGGGTGATGATGAACAATACTCCGAAAAAGGAAAATGCCGCCATCGAGCTTTTCTCCGGCTTTGGCAACAGCGATTTCAGGATGAAGATCGGCGGCACGGTATATGAGGTGTCTACCCACTTTGATCCCGAAGGCAGCCGATGCGTATTACAGCAGTTCCGTGACCTGATACTCTCAGAGGAATTACTGGAAAATCGCATAATTGCGGAAAATGCAAAGGCACAGTAAAATAATAGTGCCTTTGCAATGCCCGGTTGTCGGAAAGGAGATATGACAATGGCAACAGCAAACTATATCAAAGGGCAAAGCGAAACCAAAATCACGGCGCTCTACTGCCGTCTTTCTCAAGACGATGGGCGGGAAGGCGACAGTAACTCCATATCGAATCAAAAGGAGATTTTACTTGCATACGCACAGCGGAATAGTTTTCCGAACCCTCAGTTTTTCACGGATGACGGATTTTCGGGGACGACCTTCGACAGACCGAGTTTCATCCAAATGGAGAACATGGTGGAACAGGGCTTGGTAGATACCATCATCGTAAAGGATCTCAGTCGTTTTGGCAGGAATTATCTTGATGTGGGCAACTACCTTGAAATCAAATACCCGACCCTCGGCGTCAGGTTCATTGCCATTCAGGAAAATGTAGATACCCTCAAGGAAACAGGCACGGAGATGATGCCGTTCAACAACATATTTAACGAGTGGTATGCTGCTCAAACGAGCAAGAAAATCCGCGCGGTATGGAAGAACAAGGCGGCAAACGGCAAGCGGGTCAGTTCCTCCGTCCCGTTCGGCTATGTCAAGAACCCACAGGATAAGGAGGACTGGCTGGTAGACGAACCGGCAGCGGATATTGTGCGGAGAGTCTACGCACTCTGCCTTGACGGGCGAGGTCCGTTGCAGATCGCAAAGCAGCTTGAACAGGAAAAGGTTCTCATCCCTTCCGCCTATTACGCTTCGCTTGGCAGAAAAACAAGAAAGCAGTATACCAACCCATACGCTTGGGATCAGAAAACCGTCGCCGGTATTCTTGCCAATCAGCAGTACACGGGCTGCACCGTGAACTTTATGACCACCACGGTCAGCTACAAGGTTCACAAGACCGTGTATAAGCCAAAGGACGAGTGGCAGATCATCCCGAACACTCAGCCTGCCATCATCGACGAGGACACCTGGAAACGAGTACAGGAGCTTCGTGAGAACCGCATCCGTCCGACAGCAACAGGGAGGACAAGCCTTTTCTCCGGCAAGGTGTTCTGTGCGGACTGCGGTTCAAAGCTCCATTTCTGCGCCGCCAAGAGCCTTAACGCTAATCAGGAGCATTACCGCTGCGCCAACTACAAAAGTGGCAGAGGAAACTGTCAGATACACTATATCCGCAATGTAGTGCTGGAAAAGATCGTGCTGGAAGCTATCAACAGCTTGGCGGACTTCGTTAGATGCTATGAACCGGTGTTTCTATACCTGATGGCGCAGAAAGACATCGTATCCAAGCGGACGGAAACAAACAGGCTCAAGTCCTCTATTGAAAGCGGAAAGCGGCGCATTCAAGACCTTGACAAGCTGATAGAGCGCATCTATGAGGATCAGGTTCTCGGCAACATCTCAGCCGAACGCTATGCAAGAATGTCGGTCAATTACGAAAACGAGCAGAGGGAGCTTGTCAAAAGGGTCGATGAGGACGAGAAAAGGCTTGTCAGTATAGAACAGACAAGCCTTGACCTGAAAACCCTGCTGAAAGTCCTGCGAAGCAACACGGCATTTGAGGAACTGACGCCAACGCTTGTCAACTCGCTGATACGGAGGATCGAGGTTCACAACAACGACAAGTCAAGCGGTCACTGCTCTGTGAAGGTGGACATCTACTTCACAGCCATCGGACTGATTGACATTCCCACAGAGGACGAGATCAAAAGCCTGATGGAGAAAATACAGTCAAACCCGCAGGAATACAGGCTTACAGCCTAATAGAGAAAACGGTGCAACCCCGAAAACGGGGTTACACCGTATCCCTTTCAAAAAACATCCTTACGGGGCTTTGGCTAAGGGTGGCTCTCTTTTTGGAGCAGGGATTTTGCTGTGCAAAATCGTTTGCCTGCGGGCGGGCAGCGGAGCCATATACGAGAACGGGAGACTGCGGTGCGGTCTCCCGTTTTTTGTTATCGCCGCAGGGCGGCCATAAAGCGCAGCAGATTGCCCATGGTGAAGCGCAGATCCTCCTCGGTTCGCGCGGCGGCTTGAGGCCAGGTACACAGCGCCGGATGAATGGGGAATACGCCGGACACGCCCTCCGCGTACACCGCCTCCAGCGCCGTCTCGCAGCCGCCCACCAGCGCCGCCGCCGGTACACCCAGCGCCCGGGCGCGGCGGGCCACGCCCACCACCGTCTTCCCCCGCAGGCTCTGGCTGTCCAGATGACCCTCGCCGGTGATGACCAGCGATGCACCGCGGCATTTCCGGTCAAAGTCCGTGAGATCCAGCACCACATCAATGCCCATGCGCAGCTGTCCGCCGAAAAATGCCGCCGCACCGGCCCCGAAGCCGCCGGCTGAACCACCGCCCGCCAGTGTCAGCACCTCCATGCCCACGTCTTTTTCCAGCATCTCCGCCAGATGGCGCAGGCCCGCATCCATACGGGCCACCATGGCCGCGTCCGCCCCCTTCTGGGGGCCGAACACCGCCGCCGCACCAGCGGGACCGCACAGGGGGTTGTCGATGTCGCACATCACCGTGACCTCCGCGCCCGCCAGCGTCTCCCGCAGACCCTTCATGCGGATATGGGCGATTTGGGTCAGCGTCCCGCCGGTAGGCACGAACGCCTGTCCTTTCACGTCCAGAAATTCCGCGCCCAGCGCGGCGGCCGCGCCGCAGCCGCCGTCGTTGGTGGCGCTGCCGCCCAGTCCCAGCACCAGCCGCTTTGCTCCGCGGGACAGCGCGTGGGCCATCAGCTGGCCCACGCCGTAGGTAGTGGTCTTTTCCGGATCGCGGCACGCGCCCGCCAGCGGCAGGCCCGCCGCTGCGGCCATTTCCACCACCGCCGTACCGTCCGGCAGCAGGCCGTAAAAACCCATGACCTCCTGGCCGCAGGGCCCTGTGCAGGGCACCTCCGCCCGCGTGCCGCCCACGGCGGCCAGAAAGGCGTCCACCGTGCCCTCGCCGCCGTCCGCCACCGGAATGGCGCAGATCTCCGCCTCCGGCTCCAGCCGCAATATCTCCTCCGACGCGATGCGGCAGATGTCCTCCGAGGACAGCGTTCCTTTGAAGGAATCCGGTATCAGCACATATTTTGCCATGGTCTCCGCTCCTTTCCGAAAAAGCGAGCCGCGGCAGACGCCGCGGCTCACGGGTTTGCTGCTTACAGCGTGTAGAACAGCGCCGCCATCTGGGCCGTCACATCCTCCGTGTAGCTGCACAGCGTCACGCAGTAGATGTAGTTGCCCTCCTTCATGCACACCAGCAGCTCATACATGGGGGTGTCCTGTACCGTGGCGGTGATGGCGATCGCGGGACACTCCGCACCGGCGAACTCCGCCGTGGTCACGGACGCTGTCACGTCCTCAAAGCCGTAGGTGCCCATGGCGTCGGGCAGCTGCTCTGCGGACAGCTCCACGTAGTCCTGAGCGCTCATGGTGGTGCCAAACAGCAGTCCCATGTTCTGGAACACCACGTTCATGGTCATCAGCCCATCGGTGGAGGAGGCGTACATATCGTACACGCTCTGGTTCTCCTCCATCAGCTGGCGCATCTCCTCGTCGCTGGTGCCCTCCGTCAGAAAGCCGTTGATCTCCGCGATCTGCGCCTCGGTGTAGAACGTCCAGGTCTCGTCCAGCGTGCAGCCGATGCCGGCGAACTCGTTGGTGTAGGTGCCGCCGTTGACGCTGCCCAGCTCCGGCGTGCCGGCGTCATCGGCGGGCATGTCCACCTGACCCGAGGTACCCTGATCCTCCAGGGCGCCGGGGTCCACGGTGCCGCCGGCCTCGTCCGTCGTCTGCTGTCCGCAGGCGGCCATGGTCATCAATATCGTCAGTGCCATCAGCATGGCAAACAGCTTTTTCATGGGTTTCCTCCTGTACGAAGTGTGTCAGTTTCTGTCAACGGCATTGTACCAAATCGGCGTGGGAAATACAACAGCAAAATTTTCCGCCGCTGCGGCCGGCGGCTTTGGGATGCGCCGCCATTTCCCGACAGGATGCGTCCGCCGTTCCGGTTACAATAGGCGTGAAAGGAGGGACAAGCCTTGAAAACTGTCACCGAGGCCGTCCGGTCCGTCCCGCTCCGCTCCCTGCTGACGGGGTTTTTACCGGCGGCCGCCGCGTTTCTGCTGTCCGGCGCGGCGCTGGACGGTCTGTACAGCCCATGGGCGCTGGCGGCCGTCTCCGCCGCAGGCGTCAGCTGGCCCGGGCTCAGCGCCCTGCTGGGCGCGGGACTGGGCGCTTTCCTTTTTCTGGATTTTCAGGCGGGGCTGCGCCACACCGCCGCCGCCATCCTCATCTTCTGTGCCAACACGGCGTTCTGCACCACCCGCCTGTACCGCCGTCCGGTATTCCGGCCGGTGGCTGCCGTGTTGATGACGCTGCTGGTGCAGTCGGCCTATCTCATTCAGCGGCAGCCGCGGCAGTGGGCGCTGTGCGCCGCTGCCTGCACCGTGCTGTACGCTGCGGCAGCGCTGCTGCCGTCGCTGTCGGATGCCAATGCCTCGGCGGTGAGCCGCGGGCAGGCGCTGTTCCTGCTGGGTCTGGGGCTGTCCCTTACCGCCTACGGCTGGTCGTTCTCCGGCTTCCGCGTGGGCGGTATGCTGGCGGCGGCGCTGCTGATGGCCGCGGCGAAGTGCCTGTCCCCCGCCTCCGCCGCGGCGGCGGGAGCCGTGGCCGGTCTGACCATGGATCTGTTCACCGGCGATGCGGTGCTGCTGACCGCAGTGTGCTGCGGCGGGATGGGAGCCGCCTCCGCCGTCAGGGAGCGGGGCCGGTTGGCCGTGCCGCTGGTGTATACTGCCGCAGCCATGGCCGGATATACGCTGCTTGACGGGCCGGACCCGCTGCCCCTGCTGTTTCAGAGCATGGCGGGTGCGGGGCTCTATCTCCTGCTGCCTCAGCGCCTGCCGCTGCGGCTCGCCCAGCAGGCGCCCGCGCCGCCGGCCCAGCCGGAGGCCACCCCTGCCGCTGCGTTCCGCGCCGTGTACGACAGCTTTTTCACCGAGGTATCGCCGCCGCGGCCGGAGAATCCCGCCGTGCTGTTCGACCGCGCGGCGGAGCAGATCTGCGCAGGGTGTCTATTGCAGCGGGATTGCTGGCAGGCACACTACAACGATACCTACAATGCCTTCAACGACGCCTGCCCCCGCCTGCTGCGCCGCGGCAGCGCCTGCGCAGAGGACTTCCCCCTGCATTTTGCCAGCCGCTGCCTGCACTTCCCCCAGCTGCTGGAGGCGCTGAACGACCAACTGCACCAGTTCCTGCTGCGCCGCGCCCACCGGCTCCAGCTGGAGGAAGCGTATCAGGTGGCGCGGCAGCAGTACGCCCAGATGTCGGAGGTGCTGTCCTCCGGCGTGCCGGTGTCGGCGCCGCCTCGCTTTGCCTGCCGCACCTCCATCGCCCTGCGGCCCAGGGAAGGCGAGACACTGTGCGGCGATCAGGCGGCGTCCTTTGAGGCGGGCGGCGCGGCGTGCCTGCTGCTGTCCGACGGCATGGGCAGCGGCGAGGCCGCCCACCGTGAGGCCGCCATGACCGTGCGGTTACTGAAGCAGTTTTTACAGGCGGGCGTGGAGCCGCTGCCGGCCCTGAAAACACTGAACACGGCGATGCTGCTGCGCTGCCGCGAGGGCGCGGGCTTCACCACCATCGACCTGCTGCGGCTGGACCGCAGCACCGGTGAGGCCGCGCTCTATAAATACGGCGCGGCGCCGTCGTATCTGAAAAAGCTGGGCCGCGTCACGCGGTACGGCGGCGCGGCGCTGCCCGCGGGACTGGAGGGTGCGGACCGCCAGCCCGATGTCATCCGCTTCGTCCTGCCGCCGGACGGCTGGCTGGTGATGGTCTCCGACGGCGTGGTCGGCGGTGACGGGGACGAGTGGCTTCAGGATCTGCTGGCCGGTTGGGGCGGCGGCACTCCCGACGTCCTGGCCCGCCGCATTCTCACCATGTCCGCCGAACACGGCGGGCGGTCCGATGACTGCGCCGTGCTGGCGCTGCACCGGCTGCGGGGCGAAGAAAATGGCCCCGCGCAGGTATAATCTGCCGCCGCGCCGTCCATACTACTACCGTCGCCCGATGCGATAGGGCGGCGCAGTAAACGGACAGCAAGGAGGGCATATGCTTGGTTAAAGGTATTTCCCGCCGCGTCATCGTGGTGGATTCTCCGGACCCCCAGATCTTCGAACAGGCCATTTTCATTCTGCGCACCGATGGCGGCGGCGTCAGCTCACAGCAGCTGGTGGATCAGGCCGTCCGCATCGCCAAGAACTATGCCCGCTGTCAGGGTCTGCCGCGCCGGCGCGTCCGCGTCCCCGGTTGGCTGTGGGCCGCTATCGGCGCGGCGGCCATCGGACTGACGTGGCTGCTGTGTACCCTGTTCTGATCTTCCCATGGTTTCAGCGGGCAGCGCCCGTTTGAAATTAGTTTTCCATCATTTTTCTCCTCACTTGGAGCGGACGTGACCCGTCCGCTTCCTTTTTTTGCGCAAAAAACCGCAGGAGGGCTTACCCTCCTGCGGTTTCGTGTCTCAGTGCTTCTTTTTCCGCGTCACGACGATGCCGATGATCGCCGCCACGGCGATGACGCCCAGCAGCACCCACAGCCATGTGAGCCCCGCGCTCTGCGGAGGAACGGCGGCGCTGTTCTGTGCGCCGGTCTGGCTGTCGGCAGAGTCCGGCAGGTCGTCCACGGAGACGGTGCCCTCGTCAATGCCGGTGTCCTCTGCGCCGCCGGTGCCGCCCGTGGTACCGGTGGTGTCGCCGGCAGTGCCGGAGTTGTCCATGTCCACGGTGCCCGTGTCGGCGCCGGTGGTGGTGCCGGAGCCGCCGTTGTTGGGTTTGTTGTCGGCGGGCTTATTGTCATCGGGCTTGCTGTCGTCCGGCTTGCTGTCATCGGGCTTGCTGTCATCGGGCTTGCTGTCGCCCGGCGTGTTGCCGCCGTTGACGTTGCTGTTGTAGTTCACCGTGATGCCGGAGGCGAAGGCCCCCTCCTCCACGGCGGTGATGGTGTCCGGCAGGTCCACCGTTTTCACGTTGTCATTACCCGTGAACGCGCCCTTGGCGATGGTGTTCACAGGGATACCGGCGATGCTGGCCGGTACGGTGACTGCGGCGTCCTTACCGAAATAGCCGGTGATGGTGATGGACTCGTCCGCGATGGTGTAGTGCAGCGCACCCTCGGTGTAGACGGTGGCAGCCAGTGCTGTGGCCGTCATGGCCAGCGCCATGAGCAGCGACAGCAACACGGGGATGAGTTTTTTCATAAGTCGCTCCTTTGCTTTGCGCACAGGGGCATAGTCCGCGCGGACTATGCCCCTGTTTTGGGTTAGGGTCGGAGATGGCGGATTAGCCAAGGTCGATGTCGCCGCCGTCCGGAATGGACGTCGTGATGATGTCCTCACCGGTGGTCAGAATGACCTGCATCTCCGGAGCTTCATACTGCTTCTTGTCCATTTTCAGTTACCTCCATTAGTAGTCAGACTGTTGTAGCTGCCGGACAGGATCGTATCGCTGTACACGTACACCATGGCGCCGCTGCTGTCGCGCAGGATCATGTAAGCGCGGCCATACACCGTACGATCCGCAGCCGACACGGTACCATTCAGGACTGTTACGCCCGTCGCGTCAGTATTGGTTGCCTTCAGGATCTTCGTATCGTCAGGCTTGACGCCATCGGCATCCAGCTTCATGGCGTCCAGCGCACCCGTCTCGCCGTACCGGCTGTCGGTGCTCACCAGAACGCCCTGCTCGGTGACCGTGTAGCCATCGGGCACGGAGCGCGTTGCCGTGAAGGAGACTGCGTACTTCGCGCCCTGCTGGCTGGCGCTGATCTCCGTCAGCGCGATTACAGGCAGGCGATCCACTGTGGTGCCGGCATCAACATACTCAGCCGTCAGGATCAGATCGCCGCGAGGCGCGACCTTCAGGGTCTCCGTGTAGCCAAGCACGGTGTCGCCGTTCTTCCAGCACTTGAAGACCTTTCCGTCAATGCTCTTCGCCGTTACCGTAGTGATCTTGCCGACTGTAGCCGTGTAAGTCGCCGTCTCGTCATTCGGGTAATTGACGGTTACCGTGTAAGAGCCCGCGCTGAATTCGTACACCGGCTCCACAACGATGATACCCGTCGCGGTAGTGGCCATGGCGGCGCGAATCTCAGCTTCCGTCATGGACCAGCGCACGAAGGTCGCGCCCATCTTGATGGGAGGCTCGGGGAACTGGATCTCCTGCGTATCCGTGTAGCCCTTGGAGCTGATGACCTGCTGCGTGTGGGAAATGAAGACCACCATGGCCTGGTTCTCTTCCTTCTCGGCATACACGGCCTTCAGGGTCGTGGCGCTGCCCATGGAGAAGGTGTAAGTCTTCGAGGTGGAGACCACCTTGCCGGACTCATTGACCCAGTACAGGAAGTTCTCGCTGCCCTTGAACACAACGGTGACCTGCGTGCCAATGGGCATCTTCTCCAGCAGGTAAGAGCGCTGCGTCGCACCGTCGTTGACCGTGAATTTGGAGGCGGAGACCTCCAGTGCGAACACGCCGCCGCTGATGGGCTCATAGACCGCGATCATGGTGCAGTCATCGGTGGGCTTGACCTCGCAGGTCAGGTCAGTGCTGTACGGCGTGCCGGTGTACTCGTTGACGAACCAGCCCACGAACTTGTAGCCGCTGATGGCGGATGCCGTGACCGTGGTGCCCTGCGCGTAGGTGATGTTGCTGCCGCCGCCGGCCACATTGGCCACGGGGCTGTTGCTGCCGGTGGTGCGGGACGTCACCATGACGGTGAACATGCCGATCTCCACGCCGTAGGTGCCGTCACCGTTCTGGGTGGGAACGTAACCCGCAGCGCAGGCCTTCTTGTCCAGCGCACGGTCGAACGTACCGCCGGAGATGCTGCCGTTCTTGACCGTGATGCTGCCAGTGAAGTTACCACCGGTGATGGTCGTGGCAGAACTCCCCGCAAGCAACGCCTGCGGGCCGCTGACAGTACCGGCGCTGATTTGGATAGTGCTTCCAGAGCTGCCAGAGATAGCAGTAATGTAGGTCTCGGTGCCATCGCCCGCCTCCGCGATTACGGAGCCACCACTCATGGTGAACACGCCGGTCGATCCCTTGACATTCATCGCCACGTTGCCGCGCTTAGCATCAACCTTGACCGCACCACCGGTCATGTTCACCTCAGCGCCGGATGCGATATACACAGCGCTGCCGGAAAGACCACTTATGCCCTCGGTGGTGATGGTACCGCCTGCAATGGTCAGCTTGCCGCCATTTTCAACCGACACCACGCGTCCAGCTGTGCCTGTGTAGTCGGAGCAAATCTTGCCGGTCTGAGCTTCACTGCTGTCCTGAATGGTCAGGTTACCCTTGACGCTCACCTGCGCCTTTTCGGCCGTATAGCCGCTGATCTTGATGGTCTTGCCGTTCAGGTCCAGCGTGATGCTCTTGTCGATGGTCAGCTGGGCGTTCTGCTCGACGTCAGCCAGCAGTCTCACGGTCTGGCCGTCCTGAGCCGCCGCAACGGCGCCGGCCAGCGTGCTGCACGCCTTGACGGAATTGCCGTCCTTGTCCAGAATCTGGGCGGTCATGCCGTCAACAGCCGTGAAGGAGCCGTTCTCGTTCCTGGTGATACCAGCGCCGGGAGCCGCGAAGCTGGGAGTCTTGCCGTCCACCTTCTGCTCGGGGGAGACGTTGGGGTCGAAGCCGACGAACGTACCGCCGCTGATGGCGACATTCGCACTGCCGCCCACATACGCATCATCGATGCAGTTGAACAGATACTTGCTGCTGCCTTCCCACTTCTGGTGCAGGTCGAAGGTGCCGCCCTTGACAGACAGGGTACCCTCCTCCACCTGAACCACGCTGACGTTGCCGTAGAAGGTGCCGTTTTCGATGGTCAGGTCGCCCTTCACCACGTTGATGGTGTAGCAGTCGTTCTCCTTGGCATCTATGGTGCCGTTGCCGGTGATGGTCACCTTGGCGCCTTTTGTGATGGACAGGATAGCGTTGGCATTATCGCCCCAGATGTCCGCCGTGTTCTTGATGGTCTTGCCGTTCAGATCCAGCGTGATGCTCTTGTCGATGGTCAGCTGGGTGTTCTGCTCGACGTCAGCCAGCAGTCTCACGGTCTTGCCCTTTGCAGTCAGACGGATCGCGTCGGCCAGCGTCTCGTACTTCTTGCTGCCGACCTCGGCGACAAATTTGCCTTCCTTGACGCCGTAGGTGCCATCCGCGTTCTTGGTGGGGATGAAGCCGTCAGCGCACAGGGACTTGTCCACCTCGCTGGAGAACGTACCGCCGGAGATGGCAACAACGTTCTTACTGTTGTCAAACGCGCTCTCGGTCTTGTTTGTATTATCCCACTTGTAGGCCTTGACCGCGTCGTTGCCGGCCTTGGCCGTGAACGTGCCGCTCTCGACCTTGATCGCGATCAGGCCCTTGTAGCCGGTGCGCTCCACGATGGAGATGGCCGCGCCGTCCTCGATGGCGCCGTCGTTCTCGGTCTTGGCAATGCCGTCACCAGTGACGGTGATGGCCGTGCCAGCGCCGCTGATGTTCAGGCTACCGGAGCAGACCTGCACGCCCATGGTCTTGGCGTTGATAACGCTGTTGTCGATGGTCAGCGTGCCGGAGCTGGGGAAGTAGATGCCGTAGCCGTTGGGCACGTTCAGCGTGCTGTTCTTCAGCGTCACGGTATCGTTGGTGTTGCTGCCGTTGGTCTCGATGCCGCTGTGGCCGTTGGCCGTCATCTCGACGCCATCGAACACCAGTTTGGAATTGTTATAGGTGATGGTGCCGCTCATGGCGGAGGGGATCAGACCCGCCAGCTGGCTGCTAACCACCTTGCCGTTCTTCACGGTCAGCGTCACATCGGAATAGTTGATCTCGAAGGCCGCGGACGCCGTGTCCACGATGTTAGCGGTCCACGTATGCCCGCCCAAATCGATGGTGAAGCTCTCATCACCGGAGTTCTGCACCTTGTTCGTGGTGTAGTCTCGCAGCATGACGATGGTCTCGCCCGCCTTGACAGCGTGGAACGCCTCATCCATGGTGTAGTACTCGGTGTCGCCGATCTTGGCCAGATATGTCTTCGCTACACCGTAAGTGCCGTCGTCGTTCTTGCTAATAGCGGAATCCTCCACCACGTACTGGGTGGGGTCTTTGGAGAACGTGCCGCCGGTGACCTCGATGGTGGCCTTGGCTGTCTCGTCCATAGCAACCAAGCCATTGTTATAGGTATAGGTGCCCAGCGTACCGGTGACGGTACCGCCGGTCACATAGACCCGCGCCTGCTTGTCCGCAGCATTGTCATAGTTCACGGAAGCAACGTTGCCGTTGACCGTGCCGCCGCTGATTTCCAGCTTGCTGAACGCCGCACCGGTGCTGTATACCCAGGTGGACACGGTGCCGTTGACCGTACCGCCCTTGATATAGGCGTTGTTCCAGTTCTCAATGGCGAAGCTGTTGGCGGAGTTCACGGTGCCACCCAGCAGGTGCAGTGTACCGCGATCCACCTTGATGGCGATGAAGTTATCCTGGGTAAACGTACCACCCTTGATGGTCAGGGTGGGCCATCCACTGACGCTGTCGTTGCCCAGACGGATCAGGGAGGAACCCTTGACGCCGGGGATGCCGCTGTTGTTCTCCACCTTGCCGCTCTCGACGATCATAAAGCCGTTCTTGCCCTGGATGTCGATGACATAGTGGGAAGTCTTCGTGTCCGCAGTATCCTCACGCTTGATGGTACCAGTCTGCGCCTCGCTGCTGTCTTTCAGCGTGACCTTCTTGTTGTCGACGGTCAGCGCGGGCTTGGCATTCTCGGTGCCGCCATTCAGCGTATGACCATTCAGGTCAAGGACGATGGCATTCTTGGAAACCGTGACATTCTCGCGAGTATCCGCCAGCAGGGTTACGGTCGCGCCGCTCTTGGCCGCGTCAACAGCCGCCTGCAGGGACTTGTACTTGGCACCGTTGACCTCTGCCACGTAGGTGGTCTCGCTGCTGGGCATCAGCTGCGTTACGCTGGTGGTCAGCTTATCGCCAGCCGCGACATTCCTCGTGCCCTGCTTGGTTTCGTCCGTCGTGCCGTCTTTGGCGTAGTAGCCCGGCTGCTGCGCCTGCACATTGGCCGCCGTGTTCTCCACGGTCAGCTTCACATCGTTGGACTTCTCGCCCTCACGGCCATCGCCCAGCAGGATGTCGCCGTTGCCGCCCACCGTACCGGTGAAGGCGCAGTTGCCCACGGTGGTGTTCATCGTGCCGCTGCCGCTGTTGACAAAGCGCACGGGCGCAGCGAACTGCTTCCAATCACCATTGTCGCCGCAGTTGGTGAACGTGCTGTTCTGGACGGTAACAGTCTGCGTACCGTTTGCCTTGTGGTTGAAGTTCACCGGCACCTGTGCCCCCGTGAAGGAGCAATTGTCGATGACCACTTTGCCGTCCGCATTGGAGTAGACGGAAGTAGCCGCCGTGGCAAAGTCGCAGCCGGTCAGCGTGATGTCGTTCACGCCGGTGGTGCCGCTGATGTACACGCGCTGGACGGTGATACCGTTGACGCTGTCGCAGTCGGTCAGGTTCACAGTCACCTTATGATCGGTGTGCCGCTGACCCCACACGCCCAGATTGTCCAGCTCATAGGCCGTGACGATGATGTCCTTCTCCAGATAAGCACCGCCGGTCTCGACCTGCTTGCCGGTCTCGCGGCTGAACATGTAGGTGTCGACCTCCAGCTCACACTCGCCGCTGGAAATATAGGCATTGTTGCCGTAGATGGTGATATCATCCGCCACGTGGCCGTGGGTCAGCTTGCCCACATCCGTGCCGGGACGGCACACGATGGTGATGCCGCCGGCATTGGCCATATAGGCCGCGGTCAGGGCATCCGCCAGTGTGGCAGCATAGCCGCTCTCAGAACCGGCAGCCCAGTATACAGGGGTGCCCACGTCCCAAGCAGTATCGTCCAGCAGCTGCAGGGTGTAGCTGCTGCTGCTCAGTGCCGCGATGGCCTTGTCCAGCGTGGCGTACTCGGTGTCGCCCACCTTGGCCACGTTGGCGGAAGGCTGCTTGACCTCGTAAACGGTCTCAAGCACGCCAGCCGTGTTCTCCTGCTTCACCGTGACAGGCTTACCGGTGTCCTCAGCGACCTTGGTAGTTTCCACCTGATACAGCGCGGAGCCGGTGGTGCCATCGGCCGCAAGGCCGTTCACCGTGTTCGTGCCGCTCAGCGTCACATCATAAGACTGCGTGCTGTTCTTGATGTTCAGGAATGCCTTGTTCGCCTTGTCGGAGTTGACTGTGCAGTTGTTCACTGCTACCGTGCGCGTAACGTCCTTGTCGGCATTGGCGGCCTCCACGTAGACATGGACGCCCTTACCGGAAATGTTGAACGTGCAGCCGTCAAAGGACATGTCCTTGGTGGAATAATCCCGCAGAGCATAGTCGCCCTCCGGTGCCGTGAAGGTAGAGGCCACGAACTTCGCGGTCTCATAGCCCCAGTATGCAGTCCTGCCCTCAAGAGTGCAGTTCTCCACCACGGTGTGGTTGATCCGGATGAAGCCGCGATAGTTCTTGTTGTCGACCTTGAGGGTCATGTTCTTGAAGGTGATGGTGTCACAGCCTTCAAAGCTGTAATCGCCATTTCCCTCACCACCGACGTCCTTGTCCAGGTCACCGATGGTCCACACGGTACCTGTGCCCGCGCCCACAAAGGTCAGAGACTTCTCGGGAGAGGTGTTTCCGTAAGTGGTAAACTCGCCCTCGCCCAGCGTGATGGTGTCACCATCGCCGGCCGCAGCGATAGCCGCCACCAGTTCCTCGCTGGTGCTGACCACGCTGCTGGCCACGGGCATCACCGCATCCCCATCATCCTGCGGGTCTGCGGAATCGTTTCCGTTCACAGAATCGGTAGGATCAGCGCCGCCCTCAGCACCGGTGGTATCATCCGCGGTGCCGCTGCCGCTGCTGCCTCCGACCTGCTGGTCGCCGGTGTTACCGCTGTTCTCGCTGTCTTCGACCTGCAAGTCACCGGTGCCACCGCTGCTGTTGCTGTCGTCGGACACGTCCGTTCCGTTTTCGGAGACGATCGCGCCCTGGGTGTCGACGCCGTCCGCCATCGTAGCGTACGCCGCCGTCGGCAGCAGAGACAGCATCATTACCAGCGAAAGCAGTAATGACGCCGCTCTTTTGCCCATTCTCGTTTTGTTCATGTTCCCCCATCCTTTCATGTGATTTTTTGGTCTGTCTGCGGAATCATGCTATGCGCTGTCCGCACCGTGCCCGCGGCACTGCACCGGCGAGTCCGCACCCCCTGCGGATCAGTGGCAGGCTCCGCCGCGCGGGACGCCGTCCCATGCGGAAAAGCCATCGTTTCAACTGGGTTGAAACGGGAAAAGGGTACCCTTTTCTGCCGGAATCTCCCTCCAATGCAGGCGCCCCTTGCACCTGCGCGGGCCGGAAAATCGTCCCTTTGCGGGGTGATTTTCCTGGATATACACGGGATAGCATAGCACCATTTCGACAAACAATCAACTTTATTTCCGCACAAAATTTTCCGTTTTTTTCTATTTAATATCGACAAAACCCGGAGCATAGTGCGTCAAAGGCCGTCTCTCCGCACAATTCCGGCATTTTCCCGCCGCCTGTGGCCGGCTGCGCGGGCATCTGTCGCAAAAGCGGAGCCATCGGCGCAAAAAAAGAAGCCATGACAACGTCATGGCTTCTTTTGGCAGGGGCAGAAAGGCTCGAACTCTCGACACGCGGTTTTGGAGACCGCTGCTCTACCAACTGAGCTATACCCCTGTGTGGTGGGCCTTCGGGGACTCGAACCCGGGACCGGACGGTTATGAGCCGTCTGCTCTAACCAACTGAGCTAAAGGCCCAAGTCTACGCGGCTGACCTGAATAAGAAATGAGCCGCCACCTTACGGATGGCGGCTCACCCTTTGGCTCCCCCTGTTGGGCTCGAACCAACAACCCTTCGGTTAACAGCCGAATGCTCTACCATTGAGCTAAGGAGGAGTGTTGGCGCTACCTATTTTCCCGGGCCGTCTCCAGCCAAGTATCGTCAGCAGAAGCGAGCTTAACTTCCGTGTTCGGGATGGGAACGGGTGGACCCTCG
>ENA-ORVG01001626-ORVG01001626.1-human-gut-metagenome-genome-assembly--contig:-NODE-1626-length-25334-cov-4.949958_pt1 | contig 25334 bp, 18 predicted proteins | sample MGYA00242091_ERZ509233 | MGnify/ENA primary metagenome ERZ509233 (study PRJEB26280, sample SAMEA2338840) | human gut metagenome | biome: human gut; feature: human-associated habitat; material: faeces... | reverse complement strand
GCGAGCTGCGCAGCTTGCCGCTTGCATAGAGCCAGAGCAGGCTGCAGCCGATGCCGTCCAGCCAGCTCAAGAACGCGTCCGCGCCGCCCGCCACCAGCTTGTTGCCGCCGTACAGGTCGATGTCCAGCTTGTAGTTGGCCACGCAGTACTCCACAAAGCCCATCAGGCCGGGCAGGTTGACCTCGCAGTCCTGGCTTTCCAGAAATTTTTCCAGATCATTGTTGCCCAGCGGCGAGTATTTGACATAAATCTCGCCGACGACGCCGACCTTGACCTTCGGCACGCGGGTGATGGGAATGGTCGCGTAGTCCGCGGCAATGTCGTAGAACCTGCGCTTCATGTCATGGGCGGAGTAGTTCTTGTCGTCGCGGATCCAGCCCTGTATCGTAGAGATCCACTTCTCGGTCATGGCGTCGGCATCGCCCCTGTGGTTCTCGTAGGCGTGGGTCTGGCTGCGCAGGGCGACCAGCATATCGCCGTAAAAGATCGACGCAATGACCTTGCGCAGCAGCGGCACGGTCAGCGGCAAACCGCTGCCCTTTTCCAGACCGGAGAAGTTCAGCGATGCTACGGGAATATTGCCGTAGCCCGCTTTGACGAGCGCCTTGCGCAGCAGCTTGATGTAGTTGGACGCACGGCAGCCGCCGCCGGTCTGGGTGATGAGCAGCGCGGTGTGGTCCAAATCGTATTTGCCGCTGTTCAGCGCGTCGAGAAACTGCCCGATGACGAGCAGCGCCGGGTAGCAGGTGTCGTTGTGGACGTATTTCAGGCCCAGCTGCGCGACCTCGCTGCCGCAGTTGCCGAGCACCTCGGTCTGGTAGCCCTCGCTGGCCAGTGCCGCCTGCATGAGCCGGAACTGGGTCACGGCCATGTTCGGGATCAGGATTTTATGGGTCTTTACCATGTCCTTGGTAAAGTTGGGGGTCATGTATTCCATGGAATTGCCTCTTACTTTTTATCCTCTTTGCGTTCTTCCAGCGCCGCAAACAAACTGCGCAGTCTTATGTTCACCGCGCCCAGATTTGTGATCTCGTCGATCTTCAGCTGGGTGTACAGCTTGCTGCCCGCCTGCAGAATCTCGCGGGTCTCGTCGGTGGTGACGGCGTCCAGGCCGCAGCCGAAGGAGACGAGCTGCACAAGGTCCATGTCGGGGTTCTCGGTGCAGTATTTCGCGGCGGCGTACAGGCGGCTGTGGTAGGTCCACTGGTTCAGGACGGAGGTCTGGAACTTCTGCTCGTGCCAGCTGACGGAGTCCTCGCTGATGACGGCAGCGCCCTGCCGGATGATGAGCTGGTCAATACCGTGGTTGACCTCAGGGTCAACGTGGTAGGGGCGGCCCGCCAGCACAATGATGCGGCGGCCTTCCCTGCGGGCCTGCGCAATGATTTCGGTGCCCTTGTCGCGCAGCTGCCGCATGTGGCGGGCGTACTCGTCGTAGGCCGCATCAATGGCTTCGTGCACGGCCTTCCGGTCCAGCCCCGGGAAATAGTGGTCCAGCGTCTGCTGGAATTTCTTGTAGAAATCCTTGCGGCGCTCGAGGTTGAAGTAATCGTAGATGAACTTCGTCGCCTTCAGTTCGGGGCAGTTGCCCTCGAGCACCTCGGGATAGTAGGCCACGACGGGGCAGTTATAATGGTTGTCGCCCAGGTGCTCGTCCAAGTTGTAGCTCATGCAGGGGTAGAAGATCGCGTCCACGCCCTGCTCACACAGCCAGTGAATGTGGCCGTGGCTCAGCTTGGCCGGGAAGCAGGCCGTGTCGCTGGGGATCGTCGCCTGACCGCTCTGGTACAGCTTGCGGTTGGAGAAGGGGCTGACGACGACCTCAAAGCCGAGGCGGCTGAACAGCGTGTGCCAGAACGGCAAAAGCTCGTACATATTCAGGCAGAGCGGGATGCCGATCTTGCCGCGGCTGTTCGCGGGGGCTGCTGCCTTGCGGTAGCCGTCCAGCAGCTTGAGCTTGTAGGCGTAGAGGTCCAGGTCCTCGTTGTTGGCCTTGCCGGTCACGGGCTTGTCGCACCGGTTGCCGGAGATAAAGCGCTTGCCATCGGCAAAAACGTTGACGGTCAGCTGGCAGTGGTTGCCGCACCCCTGACACTGCACGGTGTTGACCTTCTGGCTGAAATGCTCCAGCTCCAGCTGGGTCAGCACGGTGCTGCGGGCGTGCGCGCCTGCCTTGGCCTTGCCGTACAGGGCCGCGCCGTAAGCGCCCATCAGGCCCGCAATGTCGGGACGGATGACGTTGACGCCCATCTCCTTCTCAAAGGCGCGGAGCACAGCCTCATTGTAGAAGGTGCCGCCCTGTACCACGATGTTGCGGCCCAGTTCCTCGGGGATGGACGCGCGGATGACCTTGTACAGCGCGTTCTTGACGACGGAGATGGACAGCCCGGCGCTGATATTTTCAATCGAGGCACCGTCCTTCTGCGCCTGCTTGACAGACGAGTTCATAAACACGGTGCAGCGGCTGCCAAGGTCAACGGGCTTGTCGGCAAACAGGCCCAGCGCGGCAAACTCCTTGACGTCGTAGCCCAGCGCCTGGGCGAACGTCTGCAAAAAGCTGCCGCAGCCGGAGGAGCAGGCTTCGTTCAGGAAGATGTTGCTGATCGCACCGTCCTCAATTTTGAAGCACTTCATGTCCTGACCGCCGATGTCGATGATGAAATCCACGTCGGGCAAAAAGTGCTTGGCGGCGGTAAAGTGCGCGACAGTCTCGACAAGACCGCGGTCACAGTGGAACGCATTTTTGACGAGCTCCTCGCCGTAGCCGGTGGTGGTCACGCTGGCGATCTGCAGGCCCGGGTGATCCTTGTAGAGACTAAGCAGCGTCTCCCTGACGAGCGGGATCGGGTTGCCGAGGTTCGGACGGTAGCGCTCGAACAGAATGTTCGCGTCGTTGTCGATGACGACGAGCTTGATGGTGGTGGAGCCGGAGTCGATGCCGATATGTACCGGCCCGCAGTTTGCGCCAAAGGGCAGGCAGGGCACGGTGGCCTTTAAGTGGCGGGCGTGGAAGTCCTCGTACTCCTGTTTGTTTGCGAACAGCGGCGGCAGGCTGACGTAGGTCGCTGTGGCGCTGTAGTCGTCGAGACGCTTGGCAACCTCGCGCAGGTCGGATTCCTCGTCGGCATAGAACGCCGCGCCCATCGCAACGAAGAGCAGGCTGTTCTCCGGCAGGGTGCCGGTGACACCCAGAGTCTTGTCAAAGCTCCGGCGCAGCGTCACGGAGAAGGTCAGCGGGCCGCCGAGATACAGGATATTGCCCTTGATGGGGCGGCCCTGTGCCAGACCTGCAATGGTCTGGTTGACAACGGCCTGATAGATCGACGCCGCGATGTCGCCCGCCTGTGCACCCTGGTTGATGAGGGGCTGGATGTCGCTTTTGGCAAAAACGCCGCAGCGGCTGGCGATGGTGTAGGTGCGGGTCGCGGCCTGCGCGGCCTTGTCCATCTCGTCGGCGCCCATCTTCAGCAGGGTCGCCATCTGGTCAATGAACGCGCCCGTGCCGCCGGCGCAGCTGCCGTTCATGCGGACCTCGGTGCCGTTTGTCAGGAAAAGGATTTTGGCGTCCTCGCCGCCCAGCTCGATGATGCAGTCGGTGCCGGGGGCCAGCCGGTTGGCGGCCACACGGGTGGCAAAGACCTCCTGCACGAAGGGAACCTTGCAGCTGTCAGCCAGGCCCATACCGGCGGAGCCGGAGATGGCTAAGTAGGCGCGGCCATCGGGCAGATATTCGGCGGCAACCTTCTCAAGCAGCGCCCTGCCCTTCTCTAAAATATGGCTGAAATGGCGCTCGTAGGTCGAATAGACGATCTGCCCGGCGTCGTTCAGCACAACACATTTAATGGTGGTGGAACCAATGTCCAGACCAACTCTCATAGGATTTTGCCTCCTGCGGATGGAGTGAAATTGCGGGATATGTGCGCCGGGTCTGCCCCGCGGCGATACAATATCAGATTATATTATACAGGGTTCTGCACGATTCGGCAAGAGTACGGTGCAGGAAAACACGTTGTCAAATGCAGAAATCTGTCCTAAAAAAACACCGAAGCGGTGCAGGAAAGTCCTGCACCGCTTCGGCATCAAAAGAAAAGAGGAGTATGGATGAAAAACTTGGGGTTCTGTTCTCAGGCCCGGGTCCCTGCTCCCTTCCTGAGAACACTTATAGTATACCCGCCATTTGTGTTAAAGTCGTGAAGGAAAATTCAACAAATTAAGAAGGGTTTGTGAACAAACCGAGCCTTTCCCCCAGGGGGAGCCGCTCTAAACAAAAACCACTCGGCGCAAAACCGAGTGGCTATGTACAAACTTATTGCTCCTCCCGGCCCAATTTGTCGATCTGATCCTGCAAAAGCTGGGAGATCGGGCGGCGGGTGTTGCGCAGACGGTGGACCGGGGCGGCAGGGGCCGTGTGGTGCACGGGCTGTGCCTTGGCCTTGACGCGCAGACGCTCGGCGGGCTTTTCGGGAGACGGGGCGGCAGGCGTGGCGGCGGCAGCGGGGCGCGGCGGCACCGGTGCGGGAATATCCGTTTCCGGTGTGCCCTGCGCAAAGCTGCGCATATCGGTGCCCAGATCCTTCAGCTCGGCCTCGGTCTGGTCAAGCGCCTGATAGATGGCCTGCGTCAGGCCGTCTAAATCCAGCGTGGCGGCGCTCAGGCGCTCGTCCACGCGGGCCAGACGCTCCCGCACCAGCATGACGCCCGACGCAATGCTGCGGGCATTCTCCGCCATGCGGTTCTTCTGGGTCTCGGCCTGCTGCTTGAGCTCCCGCTCTGCGCTCTCGGCGTACAGGCGGGCATCGGCCAAGATCTTGCCGGCCTCGAGCTTGGCCTCCCGCACCAGATCGGATGTGGGGGCAGCCGGGGCGGCGGCAGTGTTCAGCGCACGCGCGGCGGTCAGCTGCTTTTGCAGCTCGTCCACCTGCTGCTGCAGATCGTGGCATTTCAGCTGCCAGATGTTGGCGTTTTTCTGGGATTCCCGCTGGGTGGACTGGAAGGAGGCCGTCTTTTTCTTGATAGTCTCCAGCTGCTCGTCCGCCTCGCGGCGCTTGGCCTCGGCCGTGTCTGCACGCTGGGTCGCGGCAGCCAGTTCGGCCTTCAGGGTCTCCATGCGGCTGTCGGCGGTGCCCCGCTCGCTGCGCAGCTCGTCCAGCTTGGACTGCAGCTGCTGCAGCTGGCGGTTGTACTCCAGCTCGTGCTGCTGGGCCTCGTTGGCCAGTGCGTTCATGTAAGCCAGCACGTCATTTTTATCAAAGCCGAACAAGCTGGAACGAAAACCCTGTTCCTGAATGTTCATCGGTTCAGACGGCATGGCTTTTTACATCCTCTCGCAAAAAAATCATTAAGAACGCTTGTTCAGGATGCTGAGCAGGTCGTCAAAGTAATCGCCGTCATCCTCTTCCTCGGCAGGGGCTGCGGGCTGTGCGGCCACAGGCGTGTCCATGCCGGTGCTGAAGGACTGGGTGAAGATCGGGTTGGGCATGACGGGGTTGACCTGCGGCTGGACAGGCTGCACGGGCTGGACCGGAGCAGCGGCAGGCTGTGCGGCGGGCTGGGCAGAGGCCTGTGCGGCACGCTTGGCGTCAACATGGGCCTGAATGGGCTCGTCGACCTCGGGCGTGCTCTCGAAGCCTGTGGCAACGACGGTAATGCTCATCTCGTCGCTCAGGCGCTCGTCGAACGCAGTACCCCAGATGATGTTGGCATCGGGATGCGCGCTCTGGGTGATCATGCTGGCAGCGGTCTCGACATCCTCCAGGCCGATGTCGGGGCTGGAGGTGATGTTGATGATGACGCCGCGTGCACCGGCAATGCTGGTCTCCAGCAGCGGGCTGGAGATGGCAGCCTTGGCGGCGTTCTCGGCCTTGCCGGCGCCCTTGGCAACGCCGACGCCCATGTGGGCAAAGCCGGCGTCCTTCATGATGGAGCGGACGTCTGCGAAGTCCAGGTTGATGAAAGCAGGAATGTTGATCAGGCTGGAGATGCTCTCAACGCCCTGGCGCAGCACGTTGTCAGCGGCCTCGAAGGCGTTCATCAGGGTGATCTTCTCCTGGCTGATGAGCTTCAGGCGCTCGTTGGGAATGACGATCAGGGAGTCGACGTGCATCATCAGGGAAGCGATGCCCTGCTCGGCCTGCGCCATCTTGCGCTTGCCCTCAAAGGCGAAGGGCTTCGTGACGATGCCGACGGTCAGGATACCCAGGTCATGGGCCGTCTCGGCCACGACAGGGGCAGCGCCCGTGCCGGTGCCGCCGCCCATGCCGGCGGTGATAAAGACCATCTGCGCACCCTTCAGCGCGTTGGTGATCTCGTCCTTGCTCTCCTCGGCGGCGCGCTGGCCGATCTCCGGGTCAGCACCGGCACCGCGGCCCTTGGTCAGCTTGGCACCAAGCTGGACCTTCTGGGTGGCCTTGGAGTTGAGCAGAGCCTGCTGGTCGGTGTTCATCGCGACGAACTCGACCCCGGACAGACCGGACTCCACCATGCGGTTGACGGCGTTGCCGCCGCCGCCACCTACGCCGATAACCTTGATATTGGTTACATTTTGCATTTCTTCGTCGAGAACGAATGCCATGAGTGTATCCCCCTAAAAGTGATGTTGTGAAACCGGATTCCTGGGGTGCACCCACGCATGGGCACACTAATCCGTGATTTTTTACATATAACTGTTTATAAGAATAGCAAATTTTCCGCGCAATTTCAATACCTTAGCGAGAAATTCATAAAAAAATACGGCCTGCCCTGCCCTTTTGGACAACGCAGGCCGCGATAGAGACTGTATTTTTAGTACAAAGCTACATACTTTGTGTAAGAATGTGAAAAAATTGAGAAGCGGAGCTGCTGTAATCGGCCATGTGCCGGGCGGTCTCCCCGCAGGGGCCGGGCGTGCCCGGCCCGGATGCGTTAGGCGGGCGGCAGTCCGCGGAAGGTCTCAGGAAATCTCTGCCCCCAGCCCGCGCAGTGCGGCGGGTAAATTTTCATACCCGCGGGGGATGTGCCCGGGGTCGCGCAGGCGGGTCTCACCGTCCGCGGCCAGTGCCGCCGCCAGAAGCGCCGCTCCGCCGCGCAGATCGGGCGCGGTGACGTCCGTCCCGTGCAGGACGGCCCCGCCCGGGAGCGTCAGCTGCCGCCCCCTGACCGTGCAGGCCGCGCCCATGGCGGCAAAGCCTGCGGCACAGGCAAAGCGGTTGGCAAACAGGCTGTCGTAAATTTCGCTCTCCCCCGCTGCCGTCAGCAGCACGGCGGCGGCCAGCGGCGCAGTGTCGGTGGCAAAGGCGGGCCAGGCGTCGGCCCGCAGGTGTGCCCCGCCCCGCAGCGGCACGGCGGGGTCACGGGCCAGCCGCACGCAGTCTCCGACCCGGCTGACCTGCACGCCGGTCCCGGCCAGAAAGCGCAGAAACGAGTCATAGCTGGCCGGGTCGCAGCCCGCAATTTCGATCTGTCCGCCCGCGCACGCCAGTGCGGCGGCGTAGGTCGCGGCGGCGATGCGGTCCGGCAGCGGGCGGTGAAAGGCTCCGCCCAGCGGTCTGCCGCCCTGCACGGTCAGCACCGGCGTGCCCGCGCCCTGAATATCCGCCCCGCAGGCAGACAGAAACGCGATCATGTCGCCGATCTCCGGCTCCTGCGCAGCGCCGCGCAGCACGGTCTGCCCCGCGGCGCAGCAGGCGGCCATCAGCAGGGTCATTGTGGCCCCGACGCTGGGCAGCCGCAGTGTAAAATCCACCCCATGCAGCGGCCCCGTGCGCCGCAGCGTGACGGCGATGCCCTCCAATTCGACCTCGGCCCCCATGGCGGCCAGCCCGGCCAGGTGGATGTCCACGGGCCGCGGGCCGAGGCGGCAGCCCCCGGGCAGCGGCAGGCGCACATAGCCGACGCGGCAGAGCAGCGGCGCGAGATAAAATACCGAGCTGCGCATGGCCCCGGCCAGATGCTCCGGGATGTCGCCGCAGAGACGGTCCGCGGGACGGGTGCAGAGGTCCGCCCCGCAGCGCCGCACCCGGGCTCCAACAGCGTCCAGCAGTGCCAGGCTGGTGTCCACGTCGGCCAGACGCGGGGCGTCCCGCAGGCGGCAGGGACCGTCGCAGAGCAGCGTCGCCGCCAGCAGCGGCAGGGTGCTGTTTTTGGCGGCGGCAGGCCGGATGCTGCCGTGCAGGGTGCGTCTGCCGTGGATGGTGATCGTCTGCATGAGAGGGGCCTCCTAAACCTATGATATTGCCAGAAAGCGGGAGGATGCGCGGTAGGGGCCGCATATATACGGCCCGCAGCCTTCCGGCAGACAGCCGCCTGCCTTACACGCGCGGGCCGGGCATACCCGGCCCCTACCGGGCGGCATTGTCAGTCAACGGGCCGCCGCCGCATACTCTCCCCTCATCCGGCCCTGCGGGGCCACCTTCCCCCTAAGGGGGAAGGCGAGGGGTATCTCTACCCCGTTATATGCCGCGTTCCCTCCCGCTTATTACAGCAGCAGCGGCTGGATCTGCACGCCGCGCAGCGCGGCCTCTAAAGTGTCGGGCAGGAGCGTGAAATCGCTTTTCAGGCTGCACGGCTTTTTGTAGCTGTCGTCCTGGCCGAAGGGCACAAAATAGTAGCTGCGCCGCTGCAAAAGCTGGCCCAGCGCCGGGGCACTGCCCGAAAGCCCATCGTTCGTGGACGGCGCGATAATAATGGGCCGTCCGCCGCGCAAAAGGCTTTTTGCGGCCAGTGTCACGGGAGTCGAGCTGATGCCTGCGGCCAGCAGCGCCATCGTGGTGCCGGTGGCCGGGGCGATGATGAGCGCCTCGGCAAGCCGCTGCGGGCCGAGCGGCTCAACGGCCTGCAGGGTCGTCAGCGGTCTGTGGCCGGTCACTTCATATAAGGTCTGCCGCAGGGCCGACGCGGTGCCAAAGCGGGTATCCAGCCCGGCGGCGCTGGCACTCAAAACGGGCAGGACGTCCCACCCGCGGGCAGTCAGGACACGCAGCTGGGGCAGCACCGCAGCAAAGCTGCAAAAGCTGCCGCACAGCGCAAAGGCGACGGTGCGTTTGGATTGGGTGGTCATGGGGCGGTGCTCCTTTCGTCGGGATCGCGTTCTTCCAGGATCGCCAGCACGGTCTGTGCAATCAGCGCCCCGGCTGTCTGCGGTGCACAGCGGCCCGGCAGGGCCAGGGCGTGCTCGGCGTGCAGACCCAGTTCCTCGGCTGCGGCAAAGTCGGTGCCGCCGGGCAGACTGGCCAGGTCAATGATGAGCGCCCCGCCCGGCAGCTGCTGCAGAAGGGCCCGGGGCAGCACCGGCGCGGGGACCGTGTTGATGACGGCGTCAAAGCCGGGCAGCAGTGTGGGCAGGGCCGTCAGGGGCGCGGCGCGGCACCCGGCACAGCGGGCATTGGCGCGCTGCTCGGGGCTGCGGGCAGCCACGGTGACGCGCCCGCCCAGCAGCACCAGCCGCCGTGCCACGGCACGCCCGACGCGGCCATAGCCCAGCACGAGAAAGCCGCTCTCCCAGATCGTGCGCTCCCGCAGGCGGAGCAGCAGCTCAAGACAGCCCTCGGCGGTGGGCACGGCGTTCAGGCATTCCAGCTCGGGCCGCAGAAAATAATCGATCAGCGGCAGCCCGGCCTCCCGAGCGGCCATCCGCACCGGCATCCCGGGGCGGCCCGCTAAGATCAGCGTCCCCTGCCCCGCACCCTGCAGTGCGCGGGCGACCTCGTCACTGACGCGGCCCTGGGACATGGGCAGCAAAATGTAATCGGCTGCGGCGGCATTGTCGGCGGCGGTCACGCCGTAACCCGCACGGCGCAGCACGCGCGCCGCCGCCTGCTGGCGGGCATCGTGCCCGACCACGCAAAATGTTTTCGGCATAGGCGCTCACCTCGGTTTGATTTGCGCCATACTATGCCGGGGCGCGTGTACCTGTGCCTTCTGCCTTCCCCATCGGGGGAAGGTGGCCCGCAGGGCCGGATGAGGGCAGAGTGTGCCCTATTGCCAATTCGCGGGCAATTGCGGCGGCTCTGCCCTCATCAGTCGCTTTCAGCGACAGCTTCCCCCGAGGGGAAAGCCCCGGCACACAAAAAAGGCACCCATCTTTTCCTAAAAGATGGATGCCTTTTTACTCAATAATATTTCAGCCCGTCGCACTGGCCGCGCCAGACGAGGAGAGGGTTGATGGGCACGGTGCCGATGCGCAGCTCGGCCACAACGGTCCTGCCGCTGGTGCCCAGCAGCTGGCCCTGCTTGACATCTTCCCCGGCCTCGACGTCCAGTGCGGTCAGGCCGTAGAAGATGCTCCTGAGGCCCGCGCCGTGGTCGATGACGACGGTGTAGCCGTAGCTGCCGCCAAGGTCCTCGGCCAGCAGCACATGGCCGCTGGCGGGCACGATCATAGAATCCTTCGACTTCTTCGGCTTGATGACGATATTTGTCGAGGTGCGCCCGCCGTAGCCGTAGTTCGTGCTGCGCTCGCTGTAGGAACGGCCCACGTACTCGGTCATGCCGTAGAGCAGCGGCGTGTCAAAGCTGTCCAGGAACGGCTGCACAAAGCCGCCCACGGCCCACTGGATCTCGCCGCCGTCAGTCGTCAGCAGCCTGCGGACGGCATCGGGGGCGTCGTCTGCGCCGATGTAGGGCGACATCAGCTGGGACTTGGCGCTGTAATCCTTGTAGGAGTAGGAGGCCGCGCGGACCGACAGCGTCAGCGTCTCGGTATAGCCGTCGGCAGTCACGGTCAGCTCGGTGTTTCCGGTCTCTGCGTTCCACGGGATGGGCAGGTAGCAGATCCAGCCGTTGGCGGCCCTGACGAAGCCTGTGCTTTCCAGCGGGGCCGTCAGCGTCGGTTCGGTCCGGCTCATGGTGCTGCCGACACGCACGGCGGCCACGCTGCCCTGCTGCACCGTCGGTGTGCAGAGCGTGATGGACGGTTTGATGCTGACGGTGAAGCGGAACTGCCAGGTCTCGGTGCCGGTGACGCTGGAACGATCCTCGGCGGCGCTGTCAGACGCGGTGACGACGAGCTTGGCGTCAAACGTGCCGTTCTCCGCAAACAGATAGCTGCGGAAGGCGGTGACGCTGCCCTCGTACACGGTCTCCTTGTCGGCGTCGGTGATGGTCAGTTGGGTGCTGTAGTCGGACGGCGTCACGATAATATCCGGCGATGCGTCGGATATGGCATCCTCGAGCACAACGGGAGAGGAATTGAGCGTTTCGGCGTAGGTGCGCCTGAAAAAGCTGCCGACCACCGGCACGTGCCACTTGTAGGCCGTGGGAGCAAGCTCCTGGCCGTCAAAGGTGACCTTGACTTCGGGCAGCATGTCAGGCGTGGCGCTGCGGTAAAGCCATGCTACGCCGCCGCCTGCGATGATGAGCACGAACAGCACAACGAGGAGCAGCCACTTGAACATGCCGAACACACCGCGCCCGAGGGCCTGCGGGATCGTATCCTGCGGCTCGTCGTCCTCGTCGTCGGCGGCGCTGTCATGCTGCGGTGCCGCGGACGACGGGGCAGGCCCGGCAGACGGCGCGGGGTTCTCCTCCAGCCCGGCCATGATCTGCGCAATCGAAAGCTGCGCCGTGCGGGAGATGTTTGCCATGCGGGCGGCCTCAGCGGCAAGGGCTTTATCGTTGGCAAGGCCATCGCTGAAAACAAGGCCGGACGGCTCGGCAGCGTCCTCCGCGGGGACGTCCCCGGTTTGCTCGGGCGTGTCGGTGACGGCTGTGTCTGCCGCGGCGGCCTCGGGGGGCGCTTCTGCCGCAGGCGTATCGTCGGCGGCAGGGGCGTCCGCTGTCGGTTCGGGCTCCGTCCCGGCGGGCTCGGCCCTTTCCGCAGGCTCGGGCAGCTCCGGGGTACTCGGGACGTCGGGCGCGGTGGGTGCGGCAGCGTCCTCCCGGGCGGGGGTCTCCGGCGGTTCGGGCTTGCTTTCGGATTTGGGCCCGGCAAGCTCCGGTGCGGCGGGAACGGGGCTCTCCTGTGCGGGGGCCTTGCGCTCCGGGGTCTCGTCAGCCGGGGCTTTTTTCGCCGTCTTAGCAGCCTTCGGCGTCTTGGGCTTTGCGGTTTTTGTTGTCTTTGTGTTTTTTTTGGCCCGCGGCTTCTTGGGGGGCGCGGCAGGCTTTTTCGTGGTCTGCCCGTCTGCGGCGGGCGGCTCGGCGCTGTCCGTCGGCGCCGGGGGCGTGTCGGCGGCAGACTGGGGGCTGGCTGCCTTGCGGCGCCGGGGCTTCGGCTTGGGGGCCTCCTCCGGCTGTACCGCAGTGGATTTCTTATCTTCTTCCATACTCACACTCACTCTTTTAGGGACCTTTATGGATGCCCGGCAAAACGGCAGCGGCACGGCAGGCCGGGTGTGCCGTGTGCAGCTATTTTATTCAGCCTCGCGGAATTGCAGACCACTGTTTCCGTCCAGCGCGGTCTGCGGGTCAGTGGATTTGCTGCCGATGCGCAGCTCGTAGATCAGGTTGTGGGCCGTCCCGGCGGTGCCCAGCGGGTCACCGGCGGACACACTCTGCCCGCGCTCCACGCCGACAGTCTCCAGCCCATACAGGTAGCTCTTTACGCCGCAGCCGTGGTCGATGACCACCGTGCCGCCGGTCAGGGTCAGCGTGCCCGCAAAGACAACGTTGCCTGCCTGCGGGGCGGTGACGGTCTCGCCGTCCGCAGCAGCATAGGTCAGGCCGGTGGCCTGGCCGCTGCGCTGGCTGTCCACCATTTGGGTGACACCGTACTCCATGACGACAGCGCCCGCGCTGGGGGCCTCAAAGCGGCCATTCCAGAGCTTGGCGGAGCTGCCCGTTGTGTACAGCGGCCATATGGCGTTGCGGAACTCCTCCCCGCCGCCGGTGTCCTCCTCGGCGGGGACGGTGACCGTATCATACATGGTGCGGGTGACGGTCAGGGTGATGTCCTTTTCCAGGCTCCCGCAGGTCAGGTGCAGCGTATGGTCGCCGCCCTCGGCGTTGTAGGTCACGGGAATATAGCCCATGTAGCCGCTGGCGGTCTTGCGGAACCAGACGGTGCCCAGATCGGTCTCCAGGCTCGGCTCGCCGTCCAGAATGCCGGACAGCTGCACAGCCACGATGCTGCCCTGCGGCGCGCGCTCGGTGCTCAGGGTGACCTTAGGGTTCATCGCCATCGTGTAGCCGGCGCGGTAGGCGTACCAGCCCACGGGGTCGCCGGGGCTGTCCGCACTGCTGTGGTGCGCGGTCACGATGATCTGATAGTCTCCGTTTTGTGTATAGGTATAGGTATTGCAGTCGGCCAGTGCGCCGGTCCAGACCGTGCCGTCGGGCGCGGTGATCTGAAGCTCGGCAGCGGTGACCCAGTCGGGCAGGACGAGCTGCGGCACGGTATCGGTGAAGGTGCCCAGCTTCTGCACGGTCAGGTTCGTCGGGCTTTCGTAGGTCTTGTTGACCTTATCGCCCAGCACCGGGATGACCCAGCTCCAGCCGTTGGGCTCGAGGGCCTGCTCACCGAAGGTGACAGCCTCCTGCGGCAGGGCATCCGTCCCGGTGCGGCTGTAAAGAAAAGCCGCCGTTCCGCCCAGGATGGCGGCAATCATAACGGCGACCATCACAAGCCAAAGCAGCAGTTTACGCATATTGTGTTTTCTCCGTGGCAGTATGGCATTGCCAAAAAGCCGGACGCCGTCAGGTCGGTGCCCAGCCGGGTTGTGGTGGCAGAAAGGCTTCCCCCGCGGGGGAAGCCTTGAGGATCATTACTCCTTCTCCTCTGCGGGGGCGGAGGAGATGTTCTCGTAGGTGGTGGAATCCTCGTCGTCGTAATCGTCATCCTCGTAGTCGTCGCTGAACAGCAAGCGCTCGTACTCGTCCAGCTCCTTTTCACGGTGGTAGAGATAGAGAGCGGCGGCGGTCAGGGCACCGGCAGCGGCAAACAGGAACGCCAGAACGGCACCGAAGGTGGTTTTCTTCATCATAGTAGTTCTCCTTTTGCAAATGCTGCGCTGCAACGCAGCTTTCGTGAAAAACGCCGCAGCGGGCGTGCATACAAAGCAATAGTGCTGACCTTATTATACCCGACGCAGAGGGCAATTACAACCCGAACATTTGTAAAATATTAAAGGTATTTTTTTGCTGTTTTTACGCGGATTGCTGCAGGACAAAGGGTACATTTGAGCCAAGGGCGGCATGAGGTATGTGGGAAGGTTGTAGGGGAGGGATTTATCCCTCCCGGAATGTTTGCGTGGCCGGAAACCCTCACGGAGGGGTCAAGACCCCTCCCTACGGTGTGCCGTTCACGGGTGCTTTGTAGGGAGCGGTCTTGACCGCTCCGGGGAAGTGTGCGGCTGCCATCCACTCCACGGGAAGGATAAATCCCTCCCCTACGCAAAACAAAAATGCGGTCTCCGCGCAGGAGGCCGCATTTTTATACGATTTTCAGAACAGCCTATCCACCGGGTACAGCCCATCCTCGCTCATCTTTTTCAGGGCTTCGACCAGCTCGGGCTTGTCCTCGCGGTAGGTGATGCCGTGCCATTTGTCGGCACTGGTCAGCACATGGACATCCGCCTTGCCGGCCTCCAGCGCGTTCGTCACGACGGTGGGCAGGTAATATTCGCACTTCATCGGGTTGACGGGCAGGCTGGCCTGCAGGAACGCGGCAAAACCGGCCTTGGCCTCCTGCACGTAGGCAGGGGTGAAGCCCCACAGGTTCATCGAGACAACACAGTCGGCGGGCAGGTCGGCCCAGCTCTTGCCGCCGTCCTCGCTGTAATGGATGCCGTCGGCGTAGGGCTCGATGCAGGTGCGCTCGGTCACGCTGACGAGGTTGCGGCTCTCGTCGGTCACGCAGACGCCGCGGCTGACACTGCCGTTGGCGCTGACCGTGTTGCCCAGCAGGAAGCCGACCATGGCCCAGGCGTAGCGGTCTCCGTCGGCGTGGGTGCTCAGGTAGTCGTAGATGAGCTTGAAGCCCTGCGGGCCGTAGTAGTCGTCGGCGTTGATGACCGCGAACGGCGCGTCGCCGATGGCCTCCTCGGCCACGAGGATGGCATGGGCGGTGCCCCAAGGCTTGACGCGGCCCTCCGGCACGGTGAAGCCCTCGGGCAGCTTTTCCAGCTGCTGGTAGGCGTAGCGGACCTCGAACCCGGCGCGCACGGCACGGGCACCGACGGCCTCTTTAAACGCCTGCTCGATCTCGTGCTTGATGATAAAGACGACGGTCTTGAACCCGGCGCGGCGGGCATCGTACAGGCTGTAGTCGAGGATGGCCTCGCCGGACGGGCCGACGGGGTCGATCTGTTTGAGTCCGCCGTAGCGGCTGCCCATACCGGCGGCCATGACAACGAGGATCGGTTTGGTCTGCATAATTTGCACTCTCCCAATATTTGTAGGGGAGGGATTCATCCCTCCCGGGTATTCTGCGGCTGCCGCGGCGTACCTGCGGAGCGGTCAAGACCGCTCCCTACAAAGCACCCGTAAACGTCATTCTGTAGGGAGGGGTCTTGACCCCTCCGGGACGTGTGCCGCGTCGCTAAGTCCACGGGAGGGATGAATCCCTCCTCTACGGGCGTATTTTAAGTTTACTCCATTTCTCCTGCTATTGCAAGCACCTTATAAAATTCGAAAAAACTGCGCAATTTCCGCAGATTGTGACCCGGTTTGCTATGGCAACTTAAAACAGAAAATGTTATAATGAATAAAACTACAAAACAGGAGGGCTTTTTTCCGATGGAACATACCGGAAAACGTGCGCTGGTGCTGGCTGGCGGCGGGGCCAAGGGCAGCTATCAGATCGGCGTCTGGCGCGCTCTGCAGGAGCTGGACTGGACGCCTGACATCATCACGGGCGCAAGCGTCGGCACGCTGAACGGCTGCCTGTTCACGATGGGCAAGATCCAGGAGGCCGAGGACCTGTGGCGCAGCCTGGAAATTCACGATGTTCTCGAAGTCCCCGCAACGCTCAAGCCCGAGGAGCTGCGCGCGTTCTTCCTCGACATCATCCGCAGCGGCGGACTGAACGTTGAACCGCTGGCCGAGATGATCGACCGTCTAATCGACGAGGAGGCCGTGCGCACATCGCCTATCCGCTTCGGCCTTGTCATGACCGAGCTGGGCAGCCTGCGCAGCGTGCAGTGCCCCATCGAGGACATCCCCGAAGGGCAGTTAAAGGACTATATGCTGGCGTCCAGTGCCTGCTTCCCGGCCCTGCGCCCGCGGGAAATTGACGGTGTAAAGTACATTGACGGCGGCTGGCGCGACAATATGCCGCTGGATCTGGCCGCAAAAATGGGCGCAGCGGAGCTGCTCGGCGTCGATGTGGACGGCATCGGCATTGTACGCCCCAACACCACCGGCCTGCCGACGCGCATCGTGCGCAGCCACTGGAATTTGGGCCAAACGCTGGACTTTGACCCCGCCCGTGCCGCGCGCAACATCGCGCTGGGCTACTTTGACACGCTGCGGCTGTTTGGCCGCTGCGGCGGCACGGCCTACGCCATGCTGCCCGACAATGAGGAATTTCTGGCTCGCTTTGCCGAACAATACCAAAAGCTGCTGGCCGAGGTCTGCGCCCGCGCACCGGAAATTGACCTTGTGGAGAAAAACGCGCGGCAGCGCGCAAACTACCCGGCACCCTACGCACCGAACCCGAGTGCGCCCACCCGCGGCGCACTGGCCCCGCTGGAGCTGGCCGCCGAGCACGTCGGCGTGCCCGAGGACATGCCCTACACGCCGAAGCTGCTGGCCGCGACCTTCATGGGCAGCTTTGACAAGGACCCGGCAGACCGCTTCCCCGCCCTGCTGGACGGCAGGGACAGCACCCTTGTGACCGAGCGTGCCATCGCCGCCGCCGTGCCCGAGGAGTTCGTGACCGCCCTGGTCAGCAAGACCCTGGGCGAGCTGCCGATTTTGTAAAAAAGGCTTCCCCCTTGGGGCTCCGCCCGCGTTTGCCAAAGTATCGCGCTGTAGGGGCCGGGCATGCCCGGCTCTACCGGGCGGTAAGCCTTTAACGGGTGTCTGCGGCGAACCCGCCCCTCATCCGACCCTGCGGGAGCCCCTCCCGGAGGGGGCCGAGAAGAAAAAAGGAGGCATCCTATGCACACCTATACCGGCGTACCGGCGTCCACCGGCATTGTGGTCGGCCCGGTTGAGCAGATCGACCACGGCACCACCGGCCTGCACCGCATCGTCTGCGACCCGTTCCGGGAGCGTGCCCTCTACGACGTCGCCGTCGTGCTGGCCAAGGACGAGCTGCGTCGTTTGAGCCAGCGCGCCAAGGGGCCGGACGCGGATATTCTGCTGTTCCAGATCGCCCTGCTGGAGGACGAGTCCTTTACGAACGAGATCGGTGACTATATCGCCGCCGGTGCGGGCGGGGCTGCCGCCGTCGAGCGTGCCGAGCAGATTTTTGCGGGCCGCCTGAAAAACGTCGATGATGAGTACATCCGGGAGCGCAGCGTCGATGTCTGCGACGTCTGCCGCCGCGTGGTGGATATTCTGGACGGACGCCCGCGCCGCCGCCTGCATCTGAAGCGCCCCAGCATCCTGGTGGCGGACCGCTTCTTTCCCAGTGACCTGTTCAGTCTGGACCGCCGCATGGTGCTGGGCCTGGCCAGCGACCAGGACAGCACGGTCAGCCATGCCGCCATCATGGCCCGCAGCATGGGCATCCCGGCGGTGGTACAGCTGGGCGGCGGCACAGCGGCCATGGCCGTGGGCCACCGCGCGATCCTTGACGCCGACAACGGCACGCTTATTGTGGAGCCGGACGGTGCGCAGATCGCCCAGGCGGACTGTAAAATTGCATTGAGCCGCCTGCACGGCCAGAAGCCCGACCCCGTGGCCGCCCTGCCCTGCCTGACGAAGGACGGCACGGCCTTCCGCCTGATGCCGACCTGCAACATCAGCGACAGCGACGTGCCCCATACGCGCGGTGCGGCGGGCATCGGCCTTGTGCGCACCGAGACCGCGATTCTGTACGACCAGAGCGACGAGGAGCAGACCACCTGTCTGCGCGAGCTGCTGAAAAGCGCCGAGGGCGTGCCCGTGCTGCTGCGCACCTGCGATACCCGCGCCGACGACGACGCCCCCTGGGCCGGGGAGACGCAGGACCGCCTGCGCGGCAACCGGCTGTTCAAGCCGCAGATCCGGGCGCTGCTGCGCGCCGCCACGGACGGCGACCTGCGGGTCGTGTTCCCGATGATAAAAGATGTAGCCGACTGGGATCAATGCGTGGAGGAGGTCAACACCTGCCGCGACGAGCTGCTGGTCGAGGGCCGCGAGACCGGCCCGATGATGCTGGGCTGCGTTGTGGACATGCCGTCTGCCGCGGTCATGGCCGGGGATATGATGGAGCACGGCGTGCAGCTGATGGCTGTGGATATTGAGGACCTGACCCGCTACACGCTGGGCCTTGTGCAGAACCCCACCGCCGCCGTGAACCAGCTGACAAACCCCGCCGTGCTGCGCCTTGTCAGCGGCATTCTGGCGCAGGCGCAGGAGCACGGCGCACAGGTCTACCTCTGCGGCATCACCGTGGCCGCTGTGGATGCCATGCCGGCCTATTTAAAGCTCGGCATCCGCACCTTCAGCGCCGAGCCCGCGGCGCTATTGCCGCTGAAGAAGCTGCTGATGGAGCAGGAGCTATAAAATGGGAGCCTTCCCCCCTCAGAGGAAGGTGTCCCGCCCGCAGACGGATGAGGGCAGACCTTGCCACTACCACCCGGTAACGGGCTGTCAGGGCACACTCTCCCCACATCAGTCCGCTTCGCGGACAGCTTCTCCCCCAGGGGAGAAGCCCTTTCCGCAAAATATAAATGAAAATGCCCGCCGTGTTCCCACGGCGGGCATTGTTCATGCGATCAATTACTGAGCAGCAGCCTTGTTGGCGCGCTTAGCCATGCGGCTGATCTTGCGGGCAGCAGTGTTTTTATGGATAACACCCTTGCTCTTAGCAGAGTCGATGGCAGAGACAGCAACCTTAACGACGGTCTCCTTGTCAGCAGCATTGCTGTCGATGGCAGCGTTTGCCTTCTTGACCACTGTTTTCAGGTTGGACTTGACGACCTTGTTGTGCAGAGCCTCTTTCTTGGCCTGAACAACACGATCCTTCTGAGATTTAATATTAGGCATTCGTTCCACCTCCTTGGTTCCCCATAACAGTACAAGTTATCCTACCACACTTTTTGCAAAGTTGCAAGGGCTTTTTGAAAAAAACTTCATAGAAACCAAAAAAATCGCATAAAATTCTGGTACAAGGGGGTGTGTGCCATGCAAAAGCTGCGCCGGTGGGCGGCGGCTGCGCTGTGCGGGGCCGCATTTGCGGGCAGTGCGGCGGCGGTTCTGGCCGCGTGTGCGGTCTGCCCCGGGCGGGCGTGGATCGTGCGCGGGGCGCTGTTTTTGCAGGATCCCGCGGCGGCTGCGGCCATCGCCTGGCCAGCGGATGCCGCCCGGGCCGCCTACAAGCCCCAGAAGCCGGAACGCCGCCCCACGCCCGTGCCCACGGCGACGCCCTCCCCGGCCCCGACAGCTGCGGCAACGCCCACGCCGGAGCCGTCCCCCGTTTCCACGCCGCTGCCCAGTGCCGCGCCGGAGCTGGACGACGCGGGCCGCATCCGCAGCGTGACGCTCAGGCAGGGCAGCGGCGACGGCTATGTGGCACTGGCCGCAGGCAGCATCCGAAACAGCACCGAGCACACCGACGCTGACCTGCGCGCCGCTGTGACGACGCAAAATTTACCGTTTGCCGTTGAAAAGAACAGTGCCCTGCCGCAGGTGCTCATCATGCACACCCATGCCACCGAGAGCTACCAGACCTGGCCGGACCCCGTGTTTAACCCCGGCTACACGGCCCGCAGCAAAAGCACGGCGCTGAATATGTGCGCCGTCGGAGAGAAAATGGCGCAGGTGCTCAACGCGGCGGGTATCCGCACGCTGCACGACGAAACGCTCTATGACGCGCCCGGCTACACCGACAGCTATAAGCGCAGCCGCGCGGGCGTGCAGGCGTATCTGGAGCGCTACCCTTCTATAAAGGTCGTGCTGGATGTCCACCGCGATGCCATCGAGGACAGCGACGGCACGCGGGTCAAGCCCGTGTGCGAGATCAACGGCGAGAGCACGGCGCAGGTCATGGTCATTGCCGGGTGCGGAAACAGTAGCAGCATTGCCCTGCCTAACTGGCGGCTCAATCTGCGTTTTGCCGCCGAATGGGAGGCCGCTATGGAAAGTGCCTACCCGGGCCTGACCCGCCCTGTGCTGTGCGGGTATCGGTTTTACAATCAGGATTTGACGACAGGCAGTCTTTTAATAGAGGTCGGCGGCCACGCGAACACGCTGGACGAGGCCCTCCGCGCCGGAGAGTACGCCGCCAAGGCGTTAGCCGGGGTGCTGGGAGGGTAAATCTCAAAATCTCTTATTACAATTTTAATCGAGGTCGGGATTCATCCCTTCCGGGCAGCTTGCGCTGCCGCACACTCCCACGGGCGGATATGGAATCCGCCCCTACGGTAGGAATCGGCGTCCCCGACGCCCCGCAGACCTTCATGGCATCGCAAACGTAACATCATCGCCGCGCGGTAGGGGCCGGACATGTCCGGCCCTGCACCTTCCCATAAACGCCTGCCCGCTGGATACCTCCGGGCCGGGCATGCCCGGCCCCTACAACCCCTACAACCCCTGCAACCCTGCAACTCTGCAACTCTGCAACTCTGCAAATATCGGCTCTTTACTTTTTATAAAATACCTGTTACAATAGAAACATTCATATATATAAAGAGGAGTGGACTATCCATGCAGAGAACGGAACTTGCATCGCTGTACAAGGCCACCCCTGCAGACGGCACCAAGGTCACCGTCTGCGGCTGGGCCAAGACTGTGCGCGATTCTAAAAATATCGGCTTTATCTCGCTGTCCGACGGCAGCTGCTATAAGCCCGTCCAGATCGTTTTTCAGGCCGACAAGCTCGCCAACTATGCCGAGATCGCCAAGTGCGGTCTGTACACGAGCTTTGAGGTCACCGGCAGCGTTGTTGTGACCCCGGGCGCCAAGCAGCCCTTTGAGATCAATGCGGATGAAATCACCGTGCTCGGCCCCTGCGGCGGCGACTATCCGCTGCAGAAAAAGAAGATGGGCATGGACTACCTGCGCACCATGACCCACCTGCGCCCCCGCACCAACACCTTCAACGCTGCGTTCCGCGTGCGCGGCCAGGCGGCGTTCGCCCTGCACCAGTTCTTCCATGAGCACGGCTTTACCTACGTGCATACGCCGATTTTTACCGGCTCTGACTGTGAGGGCGCCGGTGAGATGTTCCAAGTGACCACCCTTGACCTCAACGATATCCCCCGCAACGACGAGGGCGGCGTTGACTACACGAAGGACTTCTTCAAGCGTCCTGTCAACCTGACCGTTTCCGGCCAGCTGGAGGCCGAGGCCATGGCCATGGCGCTGGGCAACGTCTACACATTCGGCCCCACCTTCCGCGCCGAGAAGAGCTACGACACCCGCCACGCCGCCGAGTTCTGGATGATCGAGCCCGAGATGGCCTTCGCCGACCTGAACACCTATCTCGAGACCGCCGAGGCCATGACCCGCTACGTCATCCGCTACCTGCTGGACAACTGCCCCGACGAGCTGGCCTTCTTCAACCAGTTCTTTGACAAGGGCCTGATCGAGCGCCTCGAGCTGGTCGCATCCAGCGACTTTGCCCGCGTGACCTACACTGACGCCATCGAACTGCTGAAGAAGAACAACGACAACTTCCAGTATAAAGTCGAGTGGGGCACCGACCTGCAGACCGAGCACGAGCGCTATCTGACCGAGCAGATCTTCAAGAAGCCCGTGTTCGTCACCGACTACCCGAAGGAAATCAAGGCATTCTACATGCGCCAGAACGAGGACGGCAAGACCGTGGCCGCCGCCGATATGCTGGTTCCCGGCATCGGTGAGCTGATCGGCGGCTCTCAGCGTGAGGAGCGCCTCGATGTGCTGGAGGCCCGCATGAAGGAGCTGGGCCTGAACACCGCCGACTACGACTGGTATCTTGACCTGCGCCGCTACGGCAGCGTCAAGCATGCGGGCTACGGTCTGGGCTTTGAGCGCCTGCTGATGTACGTCACCGGCATCCCCAACATCCGCGACGTCATCCCCTTCCCCCGTACCTGCGGTGGTTTTTGATGCAGCCCATTGCCGCACCGCTGCTGCAATGGTTTGACGCAAACAAGAGGCTCCTGCCTTTCCGGCAGGAGCCTTCTGCGTACCATATCTGGGTCAGCGAGATCATGCTCCAACAGACCCGTGTGGCAGCGGCGATCCCCTATTATGAACGCTTTATCGCGGCTTTGCCGGACCCCGCCGCGCTGGCGGCCTGTGAGCCGGACGCCCTGCGCAAGCTGTGGCAGGGGCTGGGCTACTACAACCGCGTCAACAATATGCAGAAGGCTGCCCGCATCGTCTGCGAGCAGTACGGCGGCGACCTGCCCGCCGACTACGACGCCTTGCGCAGTCTGCCGGGCATCGGTGACTATACGGCGGGCGCGGTGGCCAGCATTGCGTTTGGCATCCCCGTCCCCGCGGTGGACGGCAACGTCCTGCGCGTTTTTGCGCGGCTGTACAACGACGACGCCGACGTCATGGCCCCGGCAACGAAGAAAGCCTTTACCGTGCGGGTGCTGGACCAGATGCCCAAGGCCACGCCCGGCCCCTACAACGAGGCCCTGATGGAGCTGGGTGCGCTGGTCTGCATCCCCGGCACGCCCCACTGTGAGGAATGCCCGCTGGCCGATTTGTGCCGGGGCTATGCGGCTGGCCGGGCGGACCAGCTGCCTGTGAAGCCCGCGCCCAAGGCCAAGGGCAAGGTGCCCGTGACGGTGGCGTTGATTGAAAGTGAGCAGGGATTGCTTTTGCAGCGCCGCCCCGCACGGGGACTGCTGGCCGGATTGTGGCAGCCCGCAGCGTGGGAAAAAGCGCTGACGAGGGACGAGCTGACCGCCGCGCTGGCGGGCATCGGTGTACAGGCCGCGCTGGACGAGCCCCTGCCCCCCGCAAAGCACGTATTTACGCACAAGATTTGGAAACTCGGCGGCTGGCGAGGCACCGCCCCCGCCTGTGCTCTGCCCGACGGGTATGTCTGGGCCGCGCCGGAGGATTTGGCAGAGGTCTACCCCGTGCCGAATGCGTTCGGGGCGTATGTGAAGGCGAAGTGAGGGTGAGTTTCTCATGGCCATGAACGGCCAGACCCCCTCAGGCCTCGCGGGCTCTGCCCGTTTGCCGCTATGTATAACCTCCCGTGGGCTGTGCGCCAGCCACACACCTCCCCGGAGCGGTCAAGACCGCTCCCTACAAACCGGCCGTGAACGACATTCCGTAGGGAGGGGTCTTGACCCCTCCGCGCCCGTGTGCGGTTAGCGCCCGTAAAAAGGCAATAGAGCCGTAGGGGCCGCACATGTGCGGCCTGCAGCCTGCCCGTCAGCACCCGTTCCAGGAAAGCCGCGGGCGGCATATATGCCGCCCCTACAATACAACCAACAAAAACAGGAGCATCACCACGCACGGTGACGCTCCTGTTCTTTTTTACATAGTATGGCTTGCTGCGGTCACTCCAGGTTACCGGTCAGCAGCATGACAGAGGTCAACGCGGCTAACGGCGCGGTCTCGCAGCGCAAAATTCGGGGGCCTAACCCTACGGTCACAGCGCCCGCGGCCTTCGCGGCCTCGGCCTCCTCGACGGAGAAGCCGCCTTCGCTGCCGGTCACGATGGCAACGCGCTTGTACTGTCCGGGGTGCAGCACCTTCCGCAGGGGTGCGCCGCCGCCCTCGTAAAAAAACAGCACAACGTCAAAATCTGCAAATGCTTTGCAAACCGCGGCAAAATCATTGAGCGGCAGGGCCACGCAGGGAAGCATGGCGCGGCCCGCCTGCTTGGCGGCCTCGGCGGCAATGCGGTTGTAGCGCTCGTTCTTGACATCCTCTTTTTTTGGCGTGGCTACGCAATACCGGCTGAAAAACGGCACGACCTCGGTCACACCCAGCTCGACGCTGTGGCGGATGACCTCCTCCAGCTTGCCCGCCTTGGGGTAGCCCGCAAACAGAGTCACGGCGCAGTTCGGCTCGGCCTTGCTCGTCGTGCCGTCGGTGACGGAAAACTCCACCCGCCCCGGCTCGATGGCCGTGACCGTGCCGAGGTATTCCAGCCCGTCCGGCCCGCAGAGCACGACCTCCTCACCGATTCTGGCGCGCATGACGTCGGCCAGATGGTGGGCGTCGCTGCCGGTCAGCGCGGCGCGGCCATCGGCCAGCTCCCGCGTAAAATAACGATGCGGCATAGATCAAGCCTCTTTCTTTTCGCAGATGATGCAGACCCAGCCGCGCTTCTCCTTGACCTCGACAGGCTCGAGACCCGCGGCCTTCAGCCCGGCCAGCACCTCGTCCTTGCGCTCGTCGATGATGCCGCTGGCGATGAACCGTGCGCCCGGGGCCATGAGCACCGGCACATGCGGGGCCAGCGACAGGATGGCAGCCGCCACGATGTTGGCCGTGATGATGTTGTACTGGCCGCTGGCCTTGTCGGACAGGTCGCCGACGAGGACTTTAAAGCGGTCCGCCACGCCGTTGCGCGCGGCGTTCTCGCCCGCGGTGCGCACGCACATGGGGTCGATGTCCACGCCCTCGGCGGAGTCTGCGCCTAATTTCAGCGCGGCAATGGCCAGAATGCCGGAGCCGGTGCCGATGTCGAGCACGCGCTCCCCGCCCTTGACAAGACTGTCCAGCGTCTCGAGGCAGAGCGAGGTCGTCTCATGTGTGCCGGTGCCAAAGGCCATGCCGGGATCCATGACGATCCTGATGCGGTCCGTCCGGTAATCCTCCCAGCCGGGCACGATGGCGAGGCGCTCGCCGATGTCCATGGCGTGGTAGTACTTCTTCCAGGCGTTCTGCCAGTCCTCCTGCTCGACGCCGGTGGTATTGAGCTGGTAGCCGATGCCGCTGTTTTTCAGCCGCTCCTCAAACAGGGGCAGCACCTCGGCGGGGTTCTCGTCAGGGGCAAGGTACATGTGTACGATCACGATGTCACGCGGTTTGTCCAGTAGGTCCTGTTCAATTAAATCAACGTGGGCGATCTCCCACGCCTGCTGCTCCAGGTCGCTGTAGTCCTCAATATAGATGCCGCCGTTGGCAACCATCGTTGCGATGGCTTCGGCAGTGTCGGCGTCGCGCTTGGCGACGGTGATGCTGATGTCAGTCCATTCCATGTGGGTGGCTCCTTTATAAATTGCTTGCGGGCGCATACGGAATGCGGCCCTACGAATAACGGGCGCGTTGTAGGGGCGGCCATTGGCCGCCCGCGGAACGCGGTGGCTGCCGCAATGTGCCTGCGGGCGGGCATTGCCCGCCCCTACATGCCCGTAGGGGCGGATCCCATA
>ENA-ORVG01001625-ORVG01001625.1-human-gut-metagenome-genome-assembly--contig:-NODE-1625-length-25347-cov-2.272102_pt1 | contig 25347 bp, 16 predicted proteins | sample MGYA00242091_ERZ509233 | MGnify/ENA primary metagenome ERZ509233 (study PRJEB26280, sample SAMEA2338840) | human gut metagenome | biome: human gut; feature: human-associated habitat; material: faeces... | reverse complement strand
TACGGACAGCCTATCGACCGGCCGACGCTCGACGCCACGATCGGATTTTTCGACAAACTGATGCGGATGCTGCATCCGTTCATGCCTTTCGTCACGGAGGAAATCTGGCAGGACATCGCGCCGCGGCGCGACGGCGAGAGCGTCTCGCTCGCACCGATGCCCGAACCCGCCCCCTGTGACGAAACGCTGCTCGAACAGGTCGAACTGCTCAAGGAGACCGTCACGGCCGTGCGCAACGTTCGCAAGCAGCGCAACCTGCCCGCCAAGGAGCCGCTGGAGCTCCGAGTGATTGCCGACGAGAACTATCATCCGGAACTCGGCGCGCTGCTGCGCAAGACGGCAAACCTGACGGACGTCGAGACCGTCGCGGAAAAGCCGGCCAACGCCGCCTCGTTCATCGTCAAGACGACGCAATATTTCGTACCGCTGGACGGAAAGATCGATGTCGAGGAAGAGCTCAAAAAGCTGCAGCACGACCTCGCCTACTACGAAGGTTTTCTGGCTTCCGTACGGAAAAAGCTCGGCAACGAGCGCTTCGTGCAGAACGCCCCGGCACAAGTGGTAGAGAACGAACGAGCCAAACAGAACGACGCCGAGGCCAAGATCAAAGCGCTGAAAGAGCGTATCGCAACGCTCGGGCGATAAGACTTCCGCATAACGAACAAAAACTATTATAGTGTTTTAATTTGCGTTTGTCAACACTTTTTTTCAAAAAAACAAATAAATATTTTCAAAATCCAAAAATTCAAACTTCCCACACCTCAATATCTCACACGATCACATATTGCTTATTATGTCGATGGGCTAATTATATTTTGCAGCCGCTATATATTGAGTCCTGCCATCAAGAAACGTAAAATAAATATGGTTACAAGAATGCAAAACGGGTCCCAAAATGAGAAGAAACATAATTTAAACAGATTTTCATGTTATAATAGAAGTATTGAGGGATAGTTTACGTGTTTGCATGATATAACGAGCACGCAGTGCTCATTATATCATGCGCAATTATTATGAAATTACGTATGTGATCAGAATGGAAGGAAGGTGGCATATGAAAAAGAAACAAAGAATTGCGGTGTTAGTAGCAATTGCGCTTGCTGTGCCTGGGGTGGGGAATTGGGATCGCCAGGCGGCAGATGCGATGACTGCTGACACCGCACAGAGCTCTGTAGCAGATATAACCAAATTGGCCAATCAAGCAGAGCTATATCATAAAGTATACAAGGAAAATACGGCGGGCCATATTTCCTATTCGCTGCAGGATGATACAGGCAACACGTTATCTAGGTATACATCGTCTGCTGCGGCTAAGAATAAACGCTCCATGGCACTTCCAGTGAGCTATGATCCGCGTGGAACAGAGCAGGAAACGCCAATACGCAATCAGCAGGATACAGGTGCCTGTTGGGCGTTTGGAGCATTAAAAGCGTTGGAATCTGATTGTCTGATGAAGGGGATCTTAACCAAAGATACTGCGGATCTGTCCGAAAATCACTTGGCATGGTACGCCTATCATGCCCTGGATGATACGACCAGTCCATTGTATGGTGATCATATGTCGCGTGACTATGTTTCTGATAGAGCAAGTTATAATAAAGGTGGAAATGCAGATGTTGCACAGGCTGTCTTAGCAAACAAATGGGGGGCTGTGGCAGAGAGTGAGGCTCCCTTTGATACGGCTTCTAATATGGCATCTGTCATGAAAAATGCGGCATCCTCGCTGCGTACACAGTCGTTGATCCAGTTGACAGACTCCGAATGTTATGATCCATATCTGGCAAGCGATATCACATCAAGAAATGAGATCAAGGAAGCAATATTGACGCATGGGGCAATGGATGTGGCGTTGTATTATAATCCGAATCTGTCCAGTCGTTATTACAAGGAGACGAATGGTGTGTACGCCAGTTATGCTTACGACATGATGGGGATTGATCAGGCAAATCATTGTGTCACAATTGTCGGTTGGGATGATGATTTTAATGATTTTCGTGAGGACGCTCCGGAATCTGGGGCGTGGCTGATTGCAAATAGCTACGGTACCAATTACTCCAAAGATGAAAATGGGTATTTCTGGGTATCTTATTATGATCCATCACTTTGTGAATATTACACATTTGAAGGTGTTTCGGCAGATACCTACCAGACCATCTTTCAATATGATGGCAATGGTTGGAACAATTCGCTTCGTTCACCAGAAGAAGTGAAGACGGCCAATGTGTTTACAGCAGATGGATCACAGCAGTTACAGGCAGTTGCTTTTTATACAGTACAGGAGGATCAGCCATATACAGTAGATATTTATCGTTCTGTATCAGGGAAAGATCCAACCAACGGAACGCAGATCAAAGAAGCGAGTGTGAGTGGCAACTTTGCCAAAACAGGCTATCATACGGTACAGCTTCCGAAAGAGGTTCGCGTTGCAGATGGCGAGAAGTTTTCGGTGGTTATTCCATATGCGACCGTGGATGATTCTGCCTGCGTTCCGCTAGAGGGACAAAATGATCCGCAGAATGGACACTGTTATAGTGCCTCAGCGGGACAGAGTTATACTTATTTCGCGGAAGATGCTAAGTGGTATGACAATACGGCGATATCTGTAGATGGTGTGCAATATGATCTGAATAATGCCTGCATCAAAGTATTTGGCAACCCTGCTGACGAACCGGTGGCAACACTAACGCCTACAGCAACACCTACGGTAGCACCTGTGGTGCTGCCGCCAACAAAACCATCGACGTCAGGCACACCGATATCGACAACAAAACCATCGACGTCAGGTGCGCCGACATCGACAGCAGCACCTTCGGATGCGACAGAACAACCGAAACGGACGGTTTCACCAAATGCCGGTGGCCGTTATCAGACCAAGATTAAGGCGAAAGCCAAATATACGATCGGAAAAGGTGAGAAGATCACTCTTCCGGTGACTGTTACCGGCGGTTCGGTGCAGGCAGCAGTTAAGTGGACCAGCTCAAATACGAAGGTTGCCAAGGTAACGAATAATGGCGTGGTTAAAGGGTGCAAAAGAGGGACGGCCAAAATCGTTATTCAGACGGTAGACGGCAAGAAAAAGACCATACGTGTCACAGTAAAAAAGGCGCCTAAGAAAATAAAGATTACCGCTCAAAAGGCAAAAATAAAAAAAGGAAAAACGTTACAGACAAGGACAATATTAAGCAAGGGGAGTGCGAGTTATAAACTGCGTTTTGTGTCATCCAATAAGAGGATAGCAACGGTAAACAGTACCGGAAAAATCAAGGCAAAAAGACGAGGGACAGTGCGTATTTATGTATACACGTATAATAATAAAAAGTCTCAAATAAAGATCAAAATTGTTTGAGAAAATCCCTTGACATCGCCCTCATAATGTTAGACAATGGGCTTGGTGAATTTAAGGAGTTATGAGAAATTCTCCCATTATAATATTATTAAGTGAAACGAAAGAATGGAGATGATGATGTGTTCGGTTTTGGACAGTTAATAGGAATCTTAAAGAAGAATCCTAAGAAGATCGTATTTACAGAGGGTGAAGATCCACGTATTTTGGAGGCATCTTCCCGATTACTTGCAAGCTATTTCCTGCACCCTATTTTGATTGGTGATGAGAAACGTATTGCGGACGCTGCAGAGGAAAGTGGATTTAACATTCGCGGTGCAGAGATCATTGATCCGGAGAAGTTTGACAAGATAGATGAAATGGTGGAGTTATATTGTGAGCTTCGTAAGAAGAAAGGTGTCACACCGGATCAGGCAAGAGAAATACTGAAGCAGGCTAACTATTTTGGAACAATGTTGGTAAAGATGGGATTTGCAGATGCACTGCTTGGTGGTGCAACATATTCAACAGCAGATACTGTTCGTCCTGCTTTGCAGTTGATCAAGACAAAACCTGGAAATAATCTGGTTTCTTCCTGTTTTATTCTTGTTCGTCCAAGTGCTACCGGTGATAATGAAGTGCTTGCTATGGGCGATTGTGCGATCAATATTAATCCTACGGAAGACGATCTGGTCGAGATCGCAGGAGAAACAGCGAAATGTGCCCGTATCTTTGATGTAGATCCTAAGATAGCATTCCTTAGCTATTCCACACACGGATCCGGTAAGGGCGAGGCAGTAGATAAGATGCGAAATGCAGCACAGAAGACCAAGGAGAAGTATCCGGATCTCCCAATCGATGGAGAGCTTCAGTTTGATGCAGCAGTATCTCCTCGTGTGGCACGCACGAAGTGTCCGGAGTCTACAGTAGCCGGTCATGCGAATACCTTTATTTTCCCAGATATCAGTGCCGGAAATATCGGTTATAAGATTGCACAGCGTATGGGTAATTTTGATGCGTATGGTCCGATTTTGCTTGGACTGAATGCACCGGTTAATGATCTGTCACGTGGTTGCAATGCATCAGAGGTATATTCGATGGCAATCATCACAGCTGCGCTGGCTGACAGCGATCATGGTGAGGAAGCATAATTTAAACAAGCTTTTATGTGTATTATATGATCCATGGGTTTTGCTGAAACATCGTATTACAAAATGTAGTGTATCATAAATTAAAATCAAAAATCCTATTTTTCCTTTTCCATTCGTATTAGAATGGTGGCATATAATTGCCTGATAAAAGGGAAGATAGGATTTTTTTGTCGGTGCAAATATATACTTATTCATGTATAATAATGATAACTCTCAGAGAAAAATAAATGACAATGAAAGCAGATGAATAGGAGAGGAGAAGGTTATTATGTTTCAGGCGAATTACCCGGTTATTGGAATACAGGAATGTTATCCGGTTTATTTGACCGGAATAGGGATATCAGATCCGGAATTTCACACGCATCGCGAGGAAGGATTAATATCTCATCAAATATTATTTACAATGTCGGGCAAAGGAAAAATAATTGTTGGTGATAAGGAATACACAGCCGGTAAAGGCAGTATTTTTTATGTGGCTTCCGGTGAGCCGCATACATATTATCCAATTGATGGTGACTGGAGGACATACTGGGGGGTTTTTCGTGGAGATTCTTTGGATGCTATGATGGCACGCTTAGGGTTTGGACGTTATGTTGTAAAAACGATCAATGATATTACAGAAGTCAAAAAGCTTTATGATCAGATTGCGGCTGCTGCAAGAGAACCGGGAGATGGTGCAGGACACTGCTCAATGTTAGTTTATCAATACATTTTGCTTATGCATAAATTATTAATCGTACAACAGGAAAATCGCACAGGAACAGTGGTTGATAATGCCATAGTGTTTATGGAAAAGAATTATAGAGATGATATTAGTTTGCAGACGTTGGCATCTGTTTGTGGGATATCTACCCAGCATTTTTGTCGGGTATTCCATGACAAAATTGGCATGAGACCGATGGAGTATTTGGCGATGAAACGTATTAGCAGTGCAAAAGTTGCATTACTGGACACAAATGCACCAATCGCACAAATTGGAAAGAGGGTCGGGTATAAGGATGCTAATTATTTTGGAATTGTATTCAAAAAATACGAAGGGATCTCTCCGAGAGAATACAGAAATAGTCATAATCACATAGGATAAAAAGTATGTAGTAAGCACCACCTATGTACTAATATTTTAAGGGTTTGCAAAATATTTCAGATTGTAAAGAATTAAGGATGACAATTATAATACCTTGTGAGTAGTAAGTATAACATTTTATACGGAAGGAGCAAGGTATGAGAAAAAAATGGGGAAACCGAATAGGTGCCATTGTTTTGGCATGTGCACTTACGATGAGTGGCTTACCGGTGCAGTCGATCAGTACATCGACGCGGAAGGCTTATGCAGCTGCGAAGTCTGAAACGGAGAAGCAGGATGTTTCACAGCCTGAAACGAAAATGGGTAATGTTGTTTTGAATGGAAATGATATCGCCGTAAATAATGTGAATGGTCTTACCTATAAAGGCTTTGGTATGCTTAGCGGTAATTCTACCAGTGATCTGCTTATGGATTATAAGGCAGAGCAGCCAAAGGCATATGCGGAGCTTATGCAGTATTTGTTTGGCGGTAATTATCCAATCATGAATCATGTAAAATTGGAAATGGGAAATGATCGTAACACATCAACAGGACCGGAATCTTGCACGAAGAGAACAGAAAAAGAGAAGGCAAATGTGTTGCGCAATCCGGGATGGCAGTTAGCTGCTGATGCTAGGAAGATCAATCCTAAAATCAAAGTGAGTATATTGCGCTGGGAAGCTCCGGTGTGGGCAGAAACAGATGAAAAGATTTATCAATGGTACAAAGAGACAATTTTAGACGCGTACGAAAAGTACGGTTATATGGTCGATTATATTAATCCAAATATCAATGAAAAATGGGATGTGGACAGCGATGTAGCGTTTACCAAAAAATTTGCAAAATGGATCGCGGCAGAAACCAAAGAAACGATTCCGGATGAGAAAGCACTTGCGTTGTATCATAAGATCAAATTAGTTGTTTCGGATGAAGCCGGAACAGCGTCTGATAGCGTTGTGGAGTCCATGAAATCGGACAGTGATTTTTATAATTCGGTAGACGTTGTTGGATACCATTACAGTCCTTGGGATGATTCCAATGGCGGAATGAAATGGCTTGCACAGACCAAAGATAAAGAGGTTTGGAATAGTGAGGCACAGGCTACATTTTCTAATTCAGCATTTCGCCCTGCTAATAATGTAAAAGATCCAACGACAGAAGGAACAGGCCTTGGAGGAACCGGCAGTGCGCTGGAAATGGCAAATACATTTATCAAAGGTTTTGTACAGTCCAGAAGATCACATGTAATCTATCAGCCGGCAATTGGATCATTTTATGAGGGCGCACAGTTTTCTTTCAAGGAATTAGTGAGTGCGCGTGATCCGTGGTCAGGCTGGATCCACTATGATGCCGGATTACTCATGCTTGCACATATAAGCAAATTCGCGGTAACCGGATGGGAAAATGAGGATAATACAGCGGGAATCTGGCGTGCTGTACCGCAGGCAAGTAAATGTACTGCGGATGGAACGAATCCGGTAAATGGACGTAACGGTGGAGAGAATTATATGACACTGGCATCTCCTGCCAAGGACAATTTCTCGACAATGATCGTTAATGATAGTGAATATCCAATGGAATATAAGATTCAAACCAAGGATATGAAGCTTGCTGACGATCAGAATTTGGAAATATGGGAAACACGTGCGGCAGATGATGGTGCTTTTAATGAAAATTATATGAAATGCATCGGTACAGCGAAAGCAGATGATAATGGAGTCTATACGGTAAAGGTTAATCCTTATTCTGCCGTGACAGTTACTACGCTGCAAGTTGCAGGAGATGAAGAGCATACAAAGGCTCTTCCTGTCGAAGGTGAAAGAACGGTATTGGATACGGATCGTACCGGAAGTAAACAGGACGTCGAGAGCGATTATCTTTATGCAGATGATTTTGAGTATGCTGGGAAGACGGTTCCGGTGCTTGATGGCAAAGGTGGTTTTACCGGTGAGACGGAGGATTATATCCAGTCTCGTGGTGGTGATACCGGTGCAATGGCACGTTATACGCATACCATGAATGGTGCCTTTGAAGTATATAAGACGAAGTCTGGTGAACATGTACTGCGTCAGCAGACAGATATTACAGAGACCGGTGTGGGTGGCAGCTGGAATTCCGGTGCTCCGGTAACCTTGATTGGAGATTTTCGCTGGACAAATTACAAAGCCTCTGTGGATGTCTTATTTGAACGGGAAGATGTTAAAAATTATGCGGCTGTAGCAATACGAGAAATGGGTGGTTCTCATAATATTACATCTGCAAGCGGTTACACATTCAAATTATATCCGGATGGTAAATGGGAATTGTATCGTAAAGCCAAAAAAGTTGTGACCGGTACCTGTGATGCCAAAACACAGTTTGATGCAGGAGCAAATCAGTGGAATACGATCACGCTGGAAGGAAAAGGCAATACGATTAACGCATATGTCAATTATACGCTGGTTGGCAGTTATACAGATGAACAGCCTATCACTGCAGGACGAATAGCGTTAGGAAGTTCCAATGTATATACACAGTTTGACAATCTGGAGGTCAAAAAGCTGGACGGTTATGTACCGTATTGTACGGAATTGTTAGATAATATGGAACAATATGATCTGTCCGCACAGAAAAACACAAAACTTGAATACAATGACAAATGGCTGCACACGAACGGTCAGGGAATGTATGTATATCAGCGAAGTGTGTCCAAAAATACGGACAATGGAGCAACTCTTACGTATACCTTTACCGGAACAGGATTAGAAATCTTAGGAGAGATGAAAAAGACCTGTACTGTGCAGATGACTGTCGATGGAAAGCAGCAGGCGAAACAAGAAACACAAAAATCAGCTAATATGAATATGACAGTTGCAGTAACAGATCTTGTTTATGGAAAGCATGTAGTAACTGTAGAGGTATTAGATGGAACACTGGCGGTAGATATGGTTGGTATCTTAGGCGCTAAACATACACAAAAAGAACCGGATGTTCAGCCGACGAAACGTCCAAATGTTAAACCGACACAGACACCGTCTGTGCAGCCAACCGTAAAACCTACAGCTGCTCCGCAGCAAACGCCGAAAGCGGATCGTCCGAACAGCCCGAAAAGGGGAACAAAGGTCAATAAGAATATTGGAGTTTATCAAGTGACTAAGGCGGCAACAATGAAAAAAGCCGGAACTGTTAAGTTGTCCGGTTTGAACAAAAAGTACAAAAAAGCGGCTGCTTTGGTTATACCGGACAAGATCATGATTGGAGCATATCAATATCGTGTTACGGCAATTGGAACGAAGGCGTGTCAGGGCATTAAGGCTTCCAAAGTTACTCTTGGAAAAAATGTGAAAGAGATAGGAAAGTATGCATTCCGAAAAGCGAAAAATCTCAAGACATTTGTTGTAAAAGGAAAATTAACAAAGGTGTCCAAAAATGCGTACAAAGGATGTAAACACAAAATAAAATTAAAAGGTTCAACTGCAGCAGTGCGAAGAGCGAACCTGAAAAAATTAAAGAAAAGCGGTTATAAAAAATTCAGCCGCTAAAAGGAGGAAAAAATATGAGATTACAAAACACACACAAAATGATTTTGGCAGGTCTGCTTGCTGTAGCACTGACGATACCGGCAGCTACTGTGGTAAAGACTGTGCATGCGTCAGAAACACAGCTTCCGTTTGCACAGAGTGAGGATGGAACAGTTCACGAAACCAGTTTTGATCTGGCGAGGGTATCTGACGAAGAGGAGTTAAGCAGCTATGAAAAAGACAATGGCAAGCATTGGGTCAAATTATTTTCAAAATTTGATGGAGAAAAAAATATTTTGGACGATGCACAGTTACCGGATGATACTGCGAAAGTAAAAGTAGTGTTTGACATTACAAATTATGATCTGGATAAAGCATATCCGCTTACTTGGGCAACAGGTATCGGAGGATGGGCATCTGGTAAGCCAACAGGGGTAACCATTGACCAGAGTGGTACTTATGAAGCAATACTTGATTTTGCTAGTGAGACCGATGGAATTGGAAAGACGATTTCAAGTGCTGATATTAGTGCGGCGTCTATCCAGCTTGTATTCCAACTGGGAGAGGCAAAGCAGGAAGACATCGCAAATACAAAGAAGATTCATGTAAACTTTAAGGCTTGCTATGCATATAGTGCATCCGACGAGGTGAAGGCAGCTCCGGTAGTACCAATTGTTGATGTTACACCGACTCCGGTTCCGACAACACCACAAGAAACACCTGCACCGACACCTGGGAATACAGCAACACCAACGGCAACACCTGACACCAACAGCAAAAAGGTTATTCCAATTTCTAAAAAAACAAATAAAGCAAATGTTGTAAAGAAGATCAAAGCAACGAAAAAAACAGTTGTGATCAAAAAAGGAAAAACCAAGAAAGTAACATTTAAGCTGACAACAGCACTCAAAAATACGAAAACAACAGATAAGATCAAGAGTGTAAAATTATCTGGAAAAAACAAGGTTAAAGTACTGAAGAAAACCTTAGGGAAAAAGACTTGTACGATTAAAGTAAAGGGTGTTAAGAAAGGCAAAAGTGTTCTGAAAATTAAGATTGGAAAGAAACAAGCGAAGGTAACGATCAAGGTAGTATAGTGTAACACGAAAATAGAAATAAATTGCAAACAAGCCCGGCTATTTAGTCGGGCGTTTGCAGATATATAAGATGATGTATGTCAGAATGGAGGATTAGGATGAAAAAAATATGGGGAAAGCGAATAGGCACCGGTGTACTTGCAATATCGCTGATGCTTAGCAGTTTACCGACACAATTGTCGATTGCATTACCACATAAGGCAAAGGCGGCGGATACAGAGTTTAAGAGTGAGGCATTTGATTACGGAAAACTGCCGGATTCTACGGCAGCTAAGATTACGAGAAAATCCCTTACCGGCAGGGAATGGACAGGAGAGGATAATAATTTAGATATTACTTCGGTGAATACATTGCCGGATAGTTCTAATTTGGTTCCGTATGCAGATATTGCATCTGCATATGCTGGTGCCAAAGATTATGCAAGAGACAAGTCGTCGTATTACCAGTTACTTACCGGAGAGGGACAGGACTGGGATCTGACCGTATTTGATAATCCGGCAAAAGCAGAAGCAGCCGGTGCATTCCAAAATACGAACTATAAGATGGATGCGAAAGACGGCTGGAAAAAGGTAACTCTTCCGGCTAGCTGGACAAGTTATGGATTCGATCACTCGATCTATACGAATTCAGCGATGCCATTTGAAGAAAGTACAGAGTTTCCATTGGCACCAACGAAGAAAAATCCCGTGGGTCTTTATCGTAAAACTTTCAAGGTGAAAGATTCTATGCTGCAAAAGAATGGAAAGGTTTATATTACTTTAGGTGGAGTAGAGTCGGCATATTATCTATATATTAATGGAAAGGAAATCGGTTATAGTGAGGATAGTTATGATCCACACACATTTGATATTACAGATGCATTGAATGATCCGGGTAAGGAGAATGTACTTGCCGTAAAGGTATATAAGTTCTGCGATGGAACATGGATGGAAGATCAAGACATGATCTATGATGGCGGAATCTTCCGCGATGTATATTTGACAAGTACACCTACAGTGCATGTACAGGACTATACATTAGCGACAGATTTGTCAGACGATTATTCTACAGCTGATCTTAAGGTGAAAATGCAGACGATCAATGATGCTGCAACAGAATCATCGAACATGGCCGCGCAGCTTAATTTGTATGATGATCAGGGAAATTTATGTGCTACAACGCAGGAAGATATTGCAGCAATCGCATCCGGTAAACAGACGGAGACGTCACTGCAGATGCAGATTACAGATCCAAAACTTTGGGACAGTGATCATCCAAACCTGTATACAATGGTATTATCTTTGTATGATAAAAGCTCCAAACTTCATTACGAAAGTGTGAGTCAAAATGTAGGATTTCGTAAGTTGACTTTTACATCGACAAAAGTGACAAATGATGGAAAGTATAACAATGCAACCGACCATTATGATACCGTTAAATTAAATGGGAAACGACTTCTTATCAAAGGCGTGAATCGACATGACACCGATCCGGAAACCGGCAAATATATTTCCAAAAAGGTGTATGAAAAAGATATTATGTTGATGAAACAGAATAATATCAATGCAATCCGTACATCGCATTATCCAAATGATGATTATATGTATTATCTATGCGATAAATATGGACTGTACCTGATGTGCGAATCGAATAATGAATCGCATGCATTGATCACAGATGAGGATGCAATAGCAACGCTTGAAAAGGCTGCAATGACAAGACAGACTGCTTCATACGAAAGATTTAAGAATACGACGAGTAACTTGTTCTGGTCTATTGGTAACGAAAGTTCTCAGGGATGGACACAAAGAGATGGTAATTATGCTAACGGCGCATTTGCTCATATGGTGCAGTATTTCAAGGATCGCGACAATAGCAGAATGCTTCACTATGAAGGTATGAGTGGTGGAGACAAAGGATCTACGGCAATTGATATGATAAGTCATATGTATTATACACCGGACAGCATTATCGGTTATGGTACAAGTAAGAGTCAAATGCCGTTCTTGCTGAATGAGTATGATCATGCAATGGGTAATGCGGTCGGAAATTTAAGTGATTATTGGGATGTGATCCGCAAATATGATAGTATGCTCGGAGGCTTTATTTGGGATTGGGTGGATCAGTCCAGAAAAGTCAAGATCGGAGAAAAAGATTGGAATTATTATAGCAGTAAAGATGCTCATCAGAGCGGTTTAAATCAGTTAGATGGATACTTCCTGGGATACGGTGGTGACTGGGGCGACACCGGTGGAGACGAAAACTTCTGCCAAAATGGTCTTGTGTCTGCAGATCGCGACCCACAGCCGGAGTTGAAGGAAGTGAAATATCAATACCAGAGCTTTTGGTTTAAATCCGATCAGGATAAGTTGACAAATAATGAATTAACGGTAAGCAACGAAAGTATTTCTGCAAAATTGTCCGAGTATGATGTGACATGGGAATTGCAGGAAAATGACCGGATCATTTCACAGGGAACACTGAATGATGAAGTTCTTCCGAAAGAGGAGAAAAAGATCACGGTTCCTTATGTGATGCCGGAACAGCTTAAGTCTGGTGCAGATTATTATCTTAATATTCATGTAAAGACAAAAGAAGATTCAGACTGGGCGAAGGCAGGTTACGAAGTTGCATATGCGCAATTCACCATTGATGCTAAAAGTACAAAAGTGGCACATACTTTGAATGGAAAGAATGTGCAGATCAAGAAGCAGAGCCATTATTTTATAGTATCCGGCAAAGACTTCCGGTTCAAATTGAATTTGGATACGGGATTACTGGAGTCCTATTATTACAAAGACCAATTGCTCATGAAGGAAGGCCCGAAGCCTAATATTTCCAGAGCAAAGCTTGACAATGATTCTTCTCATTTCAAGGATATAATGAGTTATCTGACATTAGATGGCGAACCAACGGTGGGAAAGAGTGCAGATGGTAATTATATGCTCACCACGAAATGGAATTCTTCCTATCTGTTGGACAGCAAAACAAAGACTCCGGGAACGATAGAAATGAGTTATTTGATCGAAGATACTGGGGCGGTAACGGTACGTATGAAACTCGACTTTACGAAAACAAAAGTCAAGAAGTTTATTAAAGTTGGAACACGATTGTCGCTTGCGAAAGGGACAGAAAATGTCTCTTGGTATGGAAATGGTGATGATGAAAGTTACTGTGACAGACAGACTTATACGAGGGTAGGGGCATATACTTCTACGGTTAATAAGATGTTCTATCCATTTGCAAGGCCTCAGGATTGTGGCAATCTGACAGGTGTGAAATGGATCCGTCTGGACAATGAAACAAATGGAACCGGAATGTTGATCTGTGGCAATGAGGATGTCAATGCATCTGCTTTGCATTTTATGACGGAGCAGCTCGACAAAGCAAAACATGTTAACGAGTTAAAGCCACTTACCAAAACATTTGTCACTGTCGATGCTGCAGTCAGCGGAACAGGTAATGCGTCTTGTGGATTTGATACGTTAGATCCATACTTGGTGAAAAACAACAAAGTGTATGACTATCGTTACACATTGGTACCGGTCAGCAATACGGATGACAGCATGACTGCTGGTAAGGAGTACAGGGATCAGACATTTGATATGGATCAGGTTTCTTATGAAAAAGTTGATCCGGTGGTGACAGACGGAGAGCCTGCAGCTGATCCGGTCGATGAGGATGAAGCAATTTTGAATCCGCCGAAAGAAGATGATAACAACGGTGGAAATAATAGTGGCAGTAATACTGGAAACAATACCGGAAATAACACTGGAAATACTGGAAACAATAATACCGGTAATAACGGTGGCAGCATAAATAATGCCGGGAAAAATCCGGGCACAAAACAGACTGCTAAAGCTCCGAAGAAGGTTACAAAGATCAAAGTGAAGAAGCTGAAAAAGGCATTATCACTTCGCTGGAAGAGTCAGAAAAAAGTGACCTATCGTATTGCGTACAGTACAAGCAAAAAGAAACTGTCCAAGATAAAGAACGGAAAACTCAAAGCCGTAAAGGGAACGAAGGTTATCAAGGTGACAAGCGCCAAAAAGACCATTAAGAAATTGAAAAAATCTAAGAAATACTATCTTAAGATTTGTGCTGTCAGTAAAAATGGAAAAAATATTGGCAAGTGGTCCGGTGTTATTTCAGCAAAGACGAAATAATGTTGTGAATTTCGTATCATGATACGGTAAAATTTGAGAAGATACCTTAGAAACAGATGATTTTTAGGAGTCCTTCTGTTATAATGAGTCAGGCGCAGTGAGCGTTACTCTTTATAACAGAAAGGACTCATTTTGTTATGAATGAAACATTTATGAAAGAAAAACCGGTATTTTCATTGTTGGTATCGATGGCATTTCCCATGGTGATATCGATGCTTGTCAATTCTTTATATAATATTGTGGATAGTTATTTTGTCGCTAAGATCAGTGAAGATGCGATGACGGCGCTATCGCTCGTATTTCCGGTACAGAATTTTATCAATGCTGCCGGTATTGGTTTTGGCGTTGGAATGAATGCGGTTATCAGTTTTTATTTGGGTGCAAAGGATTATGAAAAAGCAGATATGGCAACGACGCAGGGACTGCTTTTGTCGGCAGTGCACGGTGTGCTTTTGACCATAGTTAGTATTGAGATTATGCCGTTTTTTCTGCGTTTATTTACTAGATCAGAAGCGGTTGCAGCTTTAGGAATACAGTATTCCGATATTGCATTTTCTTTTGCTTTGGTTGTCTCGCTCAGCATGGCATTTGAGAAGATCTTTCAGGCAGTGGGGCGTATGAAAGTGACGATGATCAGTTTGCTGATCGGCTGCTGCACCAATATTGCATTAGATCCTGTCCTGATTTTTGGACTGGGATTTTTTCCGAAAATGGGGATCAGAGGTGCTGCGCTTGCTACGGGGATCGGACAGGTATTAACGCTGTGCGTTTATTTCGTAATCTGTAAAATACGGCCATTGTCGGTACATGTGAGAAGAAGTTATTTACGGCCGGATAAACATATGGTCGGAAAGTTGTACGCGATCGGCATTCCTGCGACTTTAAATATGGCGTTGTCTTCCGTGTTGATCTCTGCACTGAATGCAATTTTGGCAGTGTATTCCGAAGCCTATATTTTAGTACTTGGGATCTATTATAAGCTGCAGACATTTTTATATCTGCCGGCGAATGGCATTATCCAAGGGATGCGTCCGCTGATCGGTTATAATTACGGTGCGGGAGAACACAAGCGTGTGAAAAAGATCTTTGAACTTGTTCTTGTAATGAATGGTTTGATCATGTTAGGTGGAACGGTGATCTGCATGACGATCCCGGCAACTTTAATGGGACTGTTTACGCATACTCCGGAGACGATCCGTGTTGGAGAAACGGCACTTCGATTGATCAGTGCAGGCTTTCTAACATCTGCGATCTCTGTGACAGCCTCCGGGGCATTAGAAGGATTAGGGAAAGGAATGCAATCGTTAGTAATCTCGTTGTGCCGTTATATTGTGATCATCATTCCGGCAGCGATGTTGTTGAGTTACGCAATAGGAGCGACGGGAGTATGGCATGCGTTTTGGATCGCAGAAGGATTGACGGCGATCATTTCTATGTTAGTATTTCGGCATTGCAAAGCATATTAACCCAAGGTATAATATTTTCAAAATGACACCAAGGCGGACAAAATGCGAATATGATTCGCAATGCACAGATATGCCTAATGATTGGAAGTATAAGATTGTATAGGCGTGGAGGATAGTTATGATTCAGATTAGCGAGATTTTGGAACTGTCCCTATTTAAGGACTTTAAGATAATATGTGGGGAAAAATACCTTAATAATTTAGTGAATGCGACGGTTATTTTGGAGTATGAGAGCAGCCGGATCGATTATGAAGGATATGGTTATGGATATTTTGTACTGTTATCCTATTTCTTTGCTGATTCTGATCCGGAATTGGTCAATGGGACACTCCGTACCTTGATCCAAAAGCAGGTATCCGGTATTGCAATTAAGATTCCGCCGGATCGGGAACTGCCGGAAGATATTATCAAGTTAGCGAAATTGTATCATGTACCGTTGTTTTCTTTTTATGAGCAATTTATGGAAGATCTGATCATATGTATCAATGAGTCGATGAAGACGCGTGCGCAGTATGTTATTGCAGAGGAAAAATTAAATTCTATTGTGAACGAAAAACATAAACCGTCTACCGTAGAAAAAATTGCATTGGAGATCAATCCGCACTTTCATCCGAGTATTATTACGGCAAATATTACATCGAGGGATATGTCGAACAACTTGAAGATCCATACATATTTTGACAAGTTAATGTACCGTCAGTATCGTGACACAAAAGTACACGATTATTCTTTTGTAAAGATGGGGCATGGCATTATGCTGATCTGTTCTTATCAGGAAGATAATATACCGGAGGATTATCAGAATATGCTGCATCATATTAATGATATATTGGTAGAGGCGGGTTTTTTACCTGAGTCGTATCATATTGGTATTTGTGATGAAATTTTGCCATTAGATCGCTTGAATGAGGCTATCATTAAATCAAAAAATGCAAATATCGTCGGACAGTTTTTCGAGCAGACGGATACAGCGTATTCCCAGATCGGAATTTACAAATATGTTATGTCGCTTGTAAATAATCCGATGCTATACCATGAGGTAGAGGAAAGCGTATCCATTTTGCAAAAGTATGATGCATCTCATGATGTCAATTTATTGGAAACCGTTATTTCTTATGTCAAAAATAATGGTGATTTTGCAAAGACGTCGGAGGAGTTGTTTCAGCATAGTAATACAGTGCGCTATCGCATTCGCAAAGCAGAACAGTTACTGGGACTGCCGGATTTTGCTACGGCAGAAGAGATGGCATTGATCATTCGCTGTTATTTACTGCATAATGTAATGACGTTGAACGATTGACTTAGCCGAACGGTGTGATTATATAACCATCAAAGATAAGCTGAACGGCAAAGCTTCTTTTACGAAAGAATTAAAAGCAGCTTGCAAGGTATAAAATCATATCTTGCAAGCTGCTTTTATAATGTCAATTGTTTTTAAGTTTTATTTGAGAATTTCTTTCATGATTTTTAAGAATTTTTCGTTCATTTCCGGTTTGCCAAGGCTGACACGGTTCATGCCTACGTGAACACCGATCAACACATCCTGCTCTTCCAATTTGGTATAAACTTCCATTGTATCGATCGGAGCCTTAAACAGTATGAAATTAGCCTGTGAATCATAAACGCGGCAGCCAAGATCACAGAGAGCCTTAGTGACTTTCTCACGCTCCTTCGCATTGATGTCGTGTACCATAGAGACATGCTCCTGGTCCTTCGTAGCTGCAGCAGCAGTTTTCTGACCGATGAAGCTTACATTCCAGGCATTGCTGGATTTACCGAAATGATCCGTCATATCCGGACTTGTGATCACATAGCCGACGCGAAGTCCTGCCATACCGTAGATCTTAGAAAATGTTCTCATGATAATGAGTGGCTGGTCGATTTCTTCTTTGATCAGCTTCATCATACTGTAACTATTTGGGTCATCGACAAATTCCATATATGCTTCATCAATTACAGTAATGACATGCTTTGGAACCTTACGGATAAATGCCTCCAGCTTAGCAGAGTCGATGAAAGTTCCTGTTGGATTGTTAGGATTTACGACAACTAAGATCTTCGTTTTGTCAGTAATAGCTGCCAACATAGCGTCTAAGTCATAGTTCATATCATCATCCAAAGGAACAGCGACCGGAACGGCACCATAATCATTGGCAACATCACGAAATGCCTCATAACTTGGATCACCAAATACGAATTCATCACCTGGATTAATGAAAAGTTCTCCAAGCATATTGATCATTGCACTGGATCCGGGACCAACGGCGATATTTTCAAATTTAAGGCCATACAATTCGGCAAGATTCGTTTTAAGTTCTACAGAGAACCAATCCGGATACACATAAGGAGTTTTTATTGCTTCCTCTAATGCGGCCTGTGATGCCGGTCCCAAACCATAAGGACTTTCGTTATAATTGAGACGGTACACATGAGGTGGTGTAGAGCTGCTCTTCTGGCGGGCTGCTCGTAAACTTTCCGGTTTTACCTGCATTGGCTCTCTAAGTAATTCTACATATTTCTGCATAATCAACACTCCTTTTTAGTCATAAATTCTGGGTCAACGTGTTCTGTGTGAGGTCATGCTTTGATTTGCTTATGACTGCTATGCCCTGCATTCTAATACGATTAAGATAGAAAAGCAATGTAAAAATTACAAAAAAAATCCATTTTTTTTTCAATATTTACATTTTTTTGGCATTTTTTCCAAAACATTTGACTTTTTATGAGTGCCTACTTACAATTAGCAATTATCAGAACACAAGATATATGTAGTTTCGGAATCGTTTTATAAAAATGCAGCCGAAATAACTCGTTTTGAGAAGACTCCGAGAGTACATTTCTTAAGAATGGAGGAATGAATATGCAAGAGACGACAGCACGAGTTCAGTTTGACAAAAAATATCTGATTGCATTAGTTTTGCCATTAGTTATTGAACAAGTTTTAGCAGTTACTGTAGGCATGGCTGACATGATCATGGTGTCGGGTGCCGGGGATACCGCAGTATCCGGTGTATCCCTTGTCAATACGATCAGCAATTTGTTGATCTACATATTTAATGCACTAGCAACCGGTGGCGCAGTAGTAGCGGCACAGGCGTTAGGTGCCAAGAAGAAAAAGACTGGTCAGATTGTTGCTAATCAGCTTGTACTGATCTGCCTGATCGTATCCGTTGTCATATCGGCAGTGTGTATCGTATTTGACCGTGCGATCTTAACATTAATTTATGGAAAGGTTGAGCAGGCCGTTATGGATCAGGCCGTTACTTATTTCTTTATTACGGGTTTCTCTTTTCCTTTTATTGCGGTATATGACGGTGCATCTTCTTTGCTTCGATCAATGGGAAAGGCATCAATATCCTTGTTTGTATCTGCGATTATGAATGGTTTGAATATTTTATTTAATGCAATCTTCGTATTTGGTTATAATATGGGGATCGCAGGTGTTGGATACGGTACTCTGATCTCGCGCGTGGTAGCAGGTATTGTTGTTGTATTTATTCTGCGCAATGAAAAATACGATCTTCATATCGACAAGTATTTTCGGTTTGGCTGGGACGGTCAGATTATAGGCAAAATACTAAGGATTGGTATTCCGAGTGGTATTGATAATGGGATGTTCCAGATCGGCAAACTGTTTACACAGAGCTTGATCACCAGTTACGGGACGGCGGCGATCGCAGCCAATGCGACCGGAAGTACGATCGAGCTGTTAGCCACAATTCCGGCTGCGGCAATGGGATTAGCGCTTACAACTGTTGTAGGCCAGTGTGTTGGGGCAGGCGACTATCAGTCGGTGAAAGAGTATTCTTGGAAGTTAATGAAATGGGCATATGTGATGTTATGGGGATTGAATATCGTCATCATCTTTATGACACCAACGATTGCAAGCTGGTACAATCTGTCTGCAGAGGCAGATCACTTGGCTCGTATTTTGATCTGGTATCATAGTGCCTGCTGTATGGTGATGTGGCCGGCAGCGTGGACATTACCATCAATTTTGCGTGCGGCAGGTGATGTCAAGTTTGTCATGGTCAGCTCCATTATCATTATGTGGGTATTTAGAATTGGTTTGGCCTATGTGATCGGTGGCTTGATGCAGCCGATGGGACTTGGTGTCTGGGGCGTTTGGATCGCCATGACGATCGACTGGTTTGCAAGATGCGTCTGCAATGCATGGCGATTAAAGAGCGGCAAATGGAAACGCGGTGCAGTTATTTAATAACGCAGACTACTATACTTGAATTTACTCGGTCAGATTTGACAAAATCGAAAAAAAGTGCTAAACCATAGTTGCAACTAAAAAACATAACATGAGAAACGAAACGCCAATTTAATATCGACATTCCGCAAACTTCCCTATGTTATCGATTTGTATGAATGGAGGAACAGACAAATGACTACTTTAAAAGTACAAAGAAGAAACATGGAAACTAAGGCTAAAAAGCTGAGAAGAGAAGGCTATGTTACAGGTAACCTTTTTGGCAAAGAAATCGAGGGTTCGATTCCACTGCAGATTGAAAAGCAGGAGGCAGAGAGAATCGAAAGAGAGTGCATGAAAGGAAGCCAGCTCTACCTTGAGTTAGACGGGAAAACATATGATGTGTTAATCAAAGAGATGGATTACCGTCCGATGGATCATCAGATTCTTGAGATGGATTTCCAGGCATTAGTAAAAGGTGAGAAAGTACATTCCGTTGCGGAAGTGATTCTTTTGAATAAAGAGAAAGTAACCGAAGGTGTACTCGAACAGCTTCTGGAAGAGATTGCTTATAAGGCAACGCCGGAGGAATTGGTTGAAAAGGTTGAGATAGACTGTGCTGCTCTGAGACTGGGTGATACATTGAAAGTAGCAGACCTTGACATTGCAAAGAATGATAAGATTGATTTGCAGACCGACCTTGATGCACCGATTGTCAGCATCCTTGCAAGCAACAATGAAGTGCCGGAGGATGAAGAGGCAGAAGAGGAATAAAAAAGTGCGAAATTTTGAGAAAATGACCGCTATGAGGCGGTCATTTTTTTAGTAGCTGAACGGCTTGTATTATTCTTTGTCATCTTCAAAGAAAAAGATTTCTTCAACGGTCTTGTTAAATACCTTTGCGATATCCATAGCTAATTTTAGTGATGGATTGTATTTTCCATTTTCTAGATTTCCAATTGTTTCGCGCCGTACACCGACAAGTGCAGCTAAATCTGCTTGCTGAAGTCCTTTGCTTTTTCTTAAATCACGTAATGTTGTTTTTAGTACGGACATTTAATCACCTTCTTTTTCAAAATAATAAAAGAATGCTCCAATACATATTTGTATAGTAGCTAAAAGGAAGGGGGTCATAGTTTGATAAGATAGCACAAAATTGCTATGAAATACAGTAATGATTGAGCAGATCATATCACTTAATAATACTACGATTAGTGTTATAAGTATTGAGATTTCGCAGGCTCTTGAAAAATGAAATCGAGACATTTCATCATCGTTTTCTGTTTTTTTAACTAATATAGATGAAATAACGGCAATTAGCAGTGATACTATGGATATAATTTTACTTATAGTATTTGGTATTAAAGCTAAAATACCATACAATAGCCACGCGCAGCCAGTAACTGTATAGCGAAGTGTTATGTTTTTTTTAATGGTTAAAATGTTATTGTTCATAAGTGTACCTCCATGTGATATATTTCTCTCTTTGTTAGAAATATATCACATGAAAAAGTAATTGTCAATGAGTAATTTATGAGAGAATTACGTTAAAGTTAACAAGGCAACCCTTTTGTGCTATACTAATCTAAAAAATAAAGGAGGACAAAATGGGTTCAGATTGTACAGTACCAATTGATGATGGCTTACTTAACATTCGAGTTGGTGCAATTATTTGCAGAGGAAATGAATTTCTAATGATGGAAAATGACAAAGATCCTTTTCTATATTCCGTTGGTGGTCGCGTAAAATTTGGAGAGACAGCGCAAGAGGCAATTGTGCGGGAAGTACTTGAGGAAACAGGGACACAGATGGAAATTGACAGGTTGGGATTTGTTCATGAAAATTATTTTTATCTGGACGAGCCGGGCAGAGAGAATCAAGTAGTTTATGAAATTTCGTTCTATTTTTATATGAAAATGCCAGAAGATTTTTCGCCGGTTTGCGAGAGTTTTACGGGGAGCAATCATAAAGAGCGATTGGTGTGGCTGACAATGGATGGTGATGAGAAAATTTATCCTGAATTTTTTCGGACGGAATTAAAACAGCCATGCGGCTTTGTAAAGCATATGTGCACGGACGACAGAAGGTAAATTATTTTTTTACCTCTAATTTTCCGGTTGACGCTTTTTTGTGAAAAAAGTAAAATAGATTTGTAATTTGATTACGGAATAGGAGGACTAAGAAACATGAAAATTGGTATTTTAGGATATGGTAACCTTGGACGAGGCGTTGAATGTGCAATTAAGCAGAATCCGGATATGGAGCTTGCTGCGGTATTTACGAGACGTGCGCCGGAGACAGTATCCATTTTGACAGAGGGAGCAGCCGTTTGTTCTGTTGATGATGTAGAGCAGTGGAAGGATAAGATTGATGTTATGATTCTCTGTGGCGGAAGTGCTACGGATTTGCCGGAGCAGACACCAAAATATGCAAAGATGTTTAATGTCGTAGACAGTTTTGATACGCACGCAAGAATCCCAGAGCATTTTGAAAATGTTGATAAGTCTGCAAAAGAAAGCGGACATGTTGGTATTATTTCCGTGGGCTGGGATCCGGGAATGTTTTCATTGAATCGTATGTATGCGAATGCCATTTTGCCGGAGGGACGTGATTACACATTCTGGGGCAAAGGTGTTAGTCAGGGACATTCAGATGCAATTCGTAGAATCAAAGGCGTTAAGAATGCAAAGCAGTACACAATCCCTGTTGAAAGTGCTTTGGAAAGAGTTAGATCAGGTGAAAATCCTGAACTTACAACAAGAGAAAAACATGAAAGAGAATGTTTTGTTGTATTAGAAGAAGGTGCAGATGCTGCAACAGTAGAGAAAGAAATCAAAGAAATGCCTAACTATTTCTCAGACTACAATACAACAGTTCATTTCATTACTGAAGAAGAATTAGAAAAGAACCACAGCGGAATGGCTCACGGTGGTTTTGTAATTCGTTCAGGAAAGACAGGAATGAACAAAGAACATAATCACATTATCGAATATAGCTTAAAGTTAGATTCAAACCCTGAATTTACAACAAGCGTATTAATCGCTTATGCAAGAGCTGCAAAACGTCTTTATGATGAAGGCCAGAAAGGATGCAAGACAGTATTAGATATTGCACCTGCATACTTATCAGAAATGAGCGATGAAGATTTAAGAGCACATTTATTATAATAAGTAGATAGGATACAAATATTGAAGATTGAAAGTATTGAATTGTAGAGTAGTTGATTCAAAATTGAATTTGTATAATTGAATATTTGAAATAAAAAGGTCTGGTAGAAATATCGGACCTTATTTATTTTTGAAAAAGTGAGCAACACTTCTGGAAAAGTGAGCAACGCTCTGAAAAAGTAAACAATGCCTCGTAAGATTACAAGCAGGGGGAACAGTTTTTAAGAAAGAACCACGAAAATAACACATTTTTATATATCGGGGTACGTTTTGCAAGTTTAAACAAGAAAAAATGATTATATAAGTCGTGCAAAAGTGAAAAGTACCCCGAAAAAAGAGGTTTATGAAATATCGGGGTACATATCACTATTTCGGACAAGAAAATAGTTGTCATATTGGTTGTATTAAAAGAAAAAGTACCCCGAAAAAAGGGGTTTACGAAATATCGGGGTACATATCGCTATTTCAAACAAGAAATTAATTATCATATTGGTTGTATTAAAAGAAAACGTACCCCGAAAAAAGAAGCTTACGAAATATCGGGGTACGCATCAATATTTCTAACGAGAAAAAGTTATCAAATCAGCTGCATTCAAATGATATGTGATGCTATAAAGAAGGGGATACCGCAACAAACTTAAAAAATAGGAATGTTGTGGTATAAATCAACAGAAAAGAGAATAAAAAAGTACCCCGAAAAGCATTTTTGCCGTATCGGGGTACTTTCTGCAACATTTAATCTACAGCGGACTTTTTCTCTTCCCGTTCATAAAACTTAGCACTTTCTTTTTCGTAGCCTTGTCTTTTATTGGTGCAGGTTGCCAGTTGTTTGTATCTCCGGTGTAAACGTAACATGGAATTATGTTGCCTGTTTCCTCTGATATTTTATTATTTGAAGTAAGAGTTATTGTGTGCTGGTATATGATTGTGCGGTTTTCGGGATGACGATTGCCACCAAAAATAAAGTTGCCCATTGAATAAATAATTGTTTTGTTTTTGTATTTCTCTAATGGCTGTAGCACGTGCGGTTGGTCGCCTATTATCAGGTCAGCACCTGAATCAATTAAAGTATGACAGGCGTTAACCTTCCAGCTTTCAGGCTCGTGAAGCCCTTCAGTTCCACCGTGGAAATAAATAATCTGATAGTCACTTTTCTTCTCCGCTTTTTTCAGGGCAGACTGAATTGTAGGTAAAACATAATCGCCATACATAGATACACAAATTACAGCAATTTTAAAATTATGCTTTTCAAAATAAACAATCTTACCTTCCTCGCCCCATTTAACGTTAGCAGCATCTAAAGCTTTTCTTGTGTCTTTATGTCCCTCCAAGCCGTAATCATTAATATGATTATTTGAAATAGAAACCATATCAATGCCACCGGCTGATAAGATTTTGGCATTTTTTGCAGGTGACTTAAACCAAAAAGCACGGACATTAGGATCTGCATATTGTCCCTTATCGCTAACTTTCAACTTCTTTCTGTCTGAATAAACATTTTCGCAGTCAGCAATTGTAAAGTCATCATTTAAGAAATAAGAGTTAACTTTCTCTAAAAAATATGAAGGATTCTTAGCCTTTGCAACGTCATTAAAACAATTCTCATAAGAAGTATTTTCGTCTGTTGCACAGAGACAATCACCAACAAAACTTAACTTAATAGTATTAGCAGAAGCGGTTGTTGCAACAGTACTTGAATCTTTAGTAGTGGTTTGTCCTGAACTTGAAGATTTGCTTTCATCGGATGAATTGCCTGTGTTGCTTCCAATTGATTTTGAATTGCTATTATTTTGAGCTGCGTTTTCTATAGTGTTTTTCTTCGAATTTTCATTCTGACTCATCGTTTCTTTCTGACCCAAAACATTAGTTGTCGTATCCATGGGTTTAACCGAAAGGTTAAAAAATATTGCCACGGTTATAACCGACAGTATTATGGGAAAAATTACTATAATATTTTTTTTCATTTTCTCTCCATTCTTCTATAATTATGTAGAATAAATTTGAGGGTGTTTATAGAAAATATACAAAACCCGACCTTAGAATTTATTGTACCATATGAGTCGTTAAGATGAAAAATAAAAAACAATAAAAAAGAAGATAAAATAGATGCTTTCTTATTACTTAGAACTGATGAAGCACTACAAAAAGCAAAAGAGATAGATGAAAAAGTAGCTAAATGTGAAAAATTAGGACGCCTTGCTGGTATACCAATAGCTATAAAAGACAATATATGTACAC